>Ga0126376_10000302_pt1 | contig 23291 bp, 20 predicted proteins | sample PanSoiMetPlot_15_FD_92760 | JGI IMG/M metagenome (GOLD analysis project Ga0126376, IMG submission 92760) | Tropical forest soil microbial communities from Panama - MetaG Plot_15 | ecosystem: Environmental > Terrestrial > Soil > Tropical forest > Bulk soil | place: Panama | collected 2016-02-17 | reverse complement strand
AGCATCGGGCCGCACTTGGAATCATTGGCGAGGGCAGTGGGAACCAAACGAAAAAGCGGATCGAAAAGTTCCTCGAGAAAAAAGGAATGACGGCTCTGGAATGGCAGGGCGCGCGGATCCCGGTATATCGAAAGTGGGTGCCAGTTAGGCGAAGGATTGGAAACGGAGAGGTCTTTCTTGTCGGCGATGCAGCCGCCCAGGTGAAGGTATCCACCGTAGGCGGAATTGTTACTGGATTTCGTGGTGCGCAAGGCGTTGCGGACGCGCTGCTGGAAGAATCCAGCAGCACCGAACTACGTTCTTTGCGCCGCGAATTGGGGACACACTGGCTGATTCGCAGAGCGTTGCACTACTTCGAGCAAAAAGATTATTCGCGGTTAGTAGATTTGCTTAACGATTCGACGCGGGAATCACTGGGAGAAATCAACCGCGACGAATCGACGCGTTTGTTGTGGAATGTAATCCGCCGGCAGCCACGGCTGGTACTGCTGGGTTTGCGCGGACTCTTGATGGGTAAACGTGCGCGCCAGGCACAATTGCAGTAAGAGCTAAATGGACAATAATGTTCCTTCGCTACGCTGATTGAGATTTCCATCTTTTATGAAGTAAACGGAGACAGGATTTGCGTTTATCAGTGATTGGGTGCGGGTACGTGGGACTCGTGACAGGTGCTTGCCTGGCCGAGGCTGGCCATGAAGTGATGTGCACGGACATTGACGACGCGCGTATCGCGCAACTGAAAGCGGGCGGTGTGCCGATCTACGAAGAGCACCTGGAAGAGGTACTTGCGTCAGCCCGCAAGGCGGGCCGAATTTCGTACACAAGCGATACCGGGGAAGCGATTCGATTTGGCGATGCAATATTCATCTGCGTCGGGACACCGCCACGGGAAGATGGAAGCGCGGATCTTTCCGCGATCGATCACGTGGCACAACAAATCGCGGCGGAAGCCCAGAGTTCGAAACTCGTCGTTGAAAAAAGCACAGTGCCGGCCCGGACAGGCGTGGAATTGCGCCGGGCCCTTACGGCTTACTCGCGCGGTGGGAAACATGCCTTCAGCGTGGTTTCGAATCCGGAATTTCTGCGCGAAGGGACGGCCGTTTTCGATTTTTTCCATCCCGACCGGATTGTGGTCGGCGTCGACGAAGATTCCGCCGGGGAAAAGATGAGGGAGATTTACCGCCCCATTCTAGACCACAAGTTTCATTGTCCGGTCCATAACGGCGATTGTCCGATGGAGCCGAGGGCCGAGTTTCTAGTAACAACAATTAACAGCGCCGAACTGATCAAGCACGCTTCCAATTCTTTTCTGGCCTTGAAGATCAGCTACGCCAATGTGATCGCGGATCTATGCGAAAAGCTGGATGGCGATGTGGATCAAGTGACCCACGCCATGGGACTCGATCCGAGAATTGGAGAACAATTCCTGAAGGCGGGATTAGGATTTGGAGGGTTCTGTTTTCCCAAGGATATTCAGGCATTTATTCAGCTTTCCTCTACCGTGGGAGTCGATTTCGAAATTCTGAAGGCGGCGGAGCGCGTCAACAAAGCGCGCATTGATCGCTTTCTCGAAAAAGTGCGCAAAGCACTTTGGGTAGTGAAAGGCAAGCGCGTTGCCGTGCTGGGACTAGCGTTTAAGGCCAATACGGACGATATCCGGTTTGCTCCAGCGATTGAAGTCGTCCATAGGCTCCTGGAAGAAGGCGCGCAAGTACACGCGAGCGACCCAGAAGCAATGGAGAAGGCCAAGAAAGCTTTGCCGGGAGTGACATTTCACGCGGATCCGTATGAGGCTCTACAGCAGTCCCACGCTGCGCTCGTTTGCACCGAGTGGTCCATTTTTAGGAATCTTGATTGGGAACGCGCTGGAAAGATCATGGCGCGGAAATTGGTGGTCGACGGCCGCAATTTGTATTTGCCCGGAAAAATGGCTGCTTTGGGATTTGAATACCATTCGTTCGGGCGAAGCTCTTCTACGTAGCCTCAGCCCTGGCGTAAACCTCTCTAAAATATGCGACCGTAAGACGCAAACCCTCCTCCAGATTCACCTTGGGCTCCCAATTCAGTAGGCGCTTTGCTTTGCTAATGTCCGGGCAGCGGCGCTTTGGATCGTCTTCGGGCAGCGGTTCGAATACGAGGGCTGGCGCATTGGGAAAGTGGGAACGAACGCGTTCGGCGAATTCGAGAATCGTCATTTCCGCGGGATTGCCGATGTTGACGGGCAAGTGCTCGTCAGAAAGCATCAGGCGGTAAATTCCTTCGATCAAGTCCGAAACGTAGCAAAAGCTGCGCGTCTGCGTCCCGTCGCCATAAATCGTAACCGGACGGCCACTGAGTGCCTGGTAGACAAAATTGGGAAGAGCGCGGCCGTCATTCAGGCGCATGCGCGGGCCGTATGTGTTAAAGATACGCACAATGTGAGTATCCACGCCATAATGGCGGTGAAAACCCATAGTGAGAGCTTCGGAAAAGCGCTTGGCTTCATCGTAGACGCTGCGCGGGCCAACTGAGTTCACGTTACCCCAATAAGTTTCCGGCTGGGGCGAGACTTCCGGATCGCCGTAACACTCGCTGGTTGAAGAAAGAAAGAACTTGGCCTTCTTTTCGCGTGCTAGTTCCAGCGCGTTTAGAGTGCCCGCTGAGCCGACGCGCATGGTCTCAATCGGGTGCTTCAGATAATCGGGTGGGCTAGCCGGCGAAGCAAAATGGAGAACGTAATCGAGGGTGCCATCCACGCGAAGCGCGTAGCTTACATCCGTCTGTTGGAACTTAAACTTGGAATTGTTCTCCAGATGCTGCAAGTTTTCTGAAACGCCGGTAATCAGATTATCGATGCCGAGAACTTCCCAGCCTTCGGCCAGCAAACGATCGCAGAGATGAGATCCGAGAAAGCCTGCAACTCCCGTAACCACCGCACGCATGAATCCTCCGAAAATCTCCCGACTAGTTTAGCGGTTCGAAGCATGAATTGACCACACAGGAAGCGCGCGCTAGGATGCGCACACCCAAATGTGGTGCCTTTTTGCAGGAACAAACGAGCGCGGCCGCGGACGAACAATTTTTGTAGCGTTCGTGCTCCTCCTGTGCCTCTTCGTAGTGCTTTTCCTGGGCGTGGGCCGTTGGCTTGTGCGAGAAGACGCGCTGGCGAAAGGCGACGCCATCGTGGTTCTCACGGGAAGAATGCCGGATCGTGCGTTGCAGGCTGCCAAGATCTATCGCGAAGGATACGCACCTGAAGTGTGGCTAACCCAGACTCTTGAGCCCAAGCGAACCATGGCGTCTCTTGGAATTTCGTTTGACGAGGAAGAGGAAATCAGCAGGCGCGTGTTGTTGCATGAAGGCGTGCCAGAAAAAGCAATTCGCTTCCTTTCACCAAGCATTGTGAACACGGCGGACGAAATGGGCGTCATCTCAGATTCGATGGCAAAAACAAAGAGAACTACGGTGATCGTTGTGACTTCAAAGCCGCATACGCGCCGCGTGCGGGCTTTGTGGAATCATTTGGAGGCAGGACGAGGGCAAATTATCGTCCGGGCAGCGGAAACGGATTCATTCGATGCCGCACACTGGTGGCGCTCGACGCCCGATGCCCTAGATGTCGTGCGAGAAGTCCTGGGACTGTTAAACGTTTGGGCGGGACTGCCTCTCAAAGCGGCCAGGTGAAATTTGATGGGGAGAATTGAAAAGGTTCCGAGAAATCAAATAGCAGCGCGGTTTGGACGCCAAGTGAAACTAGTCTTTTACTCGGCTTTAGTCTTGTGTGCTTTCGCGAACTTTGCGAAGGCGGAGGAGAATTCTTATTTTCGAACCGTCACAGTCGAGCCTGGTATCAGAAGCGAATCGATCAACTGCATTGGCTGCAGCGTGATCGTGAAGGGAGATTTGGATGGAGAGATCGTGACGGTAGGCGGGGACGTCATAATTACTGGAAAGGTGCACAAAGATGTGGCGGCTGTGGGCGGCCGAGTGCGTTTGATGAACGGGGCCGAGGCTGATGCGGACATCGTCGCCATTGGGGGTATGGTCGAGAATGAAGGCGCAGTGATCGCGCCACATGCGACGTTCACTTCCCTGCCGTGGATGCATTTGCCGGGGCAACTGAGCTTTGGATGGCGCGGAATTCTGGCGTTGTCGTGTTTTCACTCCATAAGCATTTTGTTGCCGGTTCTAACGTTGCGCCCAAGGCGAATCCAAAATGTGGTCGTGGCGTCTCGCCGGTGGCTCGTCACTGGCCTGATTGGAATGGCTGCGATTTTTGTGATTTCGTTCGTTTTGAATTTGCTCGACGAAGAGCTGCACGCCGGTGATACGGTCGAGTTGATCGTGACCGCTCTATTTTTGTCGGTTTTGATGGTGGGAATTGCCGGTGTTACGTTTGCCATTGGCGATCGTTTTTTCCCTGGACAAATCGTTGCAGCATTTTTGACAGGAGGATTGCTGCTGGTGGCGCTGGAGCTGATTCCTTATTTGGGATTTGTTGTGATGGTTTTGGGGTCGTGCTGGGCAACAGGCTCCGCTCTATGGAGCGGAATGGGCTTCCACGGACCACAGCCGCCCATGCGAAAGAAAACCCCTGCCGCTCTTAAACTCACTTCCTAGAAGAAAAAGAAACGCTTGCGACGTTTGCTCGGGCGTTCGTCGGCAACCTCCGGAACATAAGGCAGTGCGCGGCCTTCAAACGCTGCGAGCGGATTTATCACAAAGAACGCTTCTGCAGTTTCCTCGCCAAATTGCGAGCGCACAATTTCGCGTGCCGAACTCAGTTGTAAGGGGCGAGAACTTGTGTTGTGCGCGTCGCTCGAAACAAAGTGAACGAGGCCTTGCGCAAGCCAGGCAAGCGAATCACTTTTCGCACCCGTTCCGAACATGCCCAAAAGAGAGCCAGCCGTAATTTGGGCGTAACAACCGGCGCGTACCCAACGCAGCAAGCGCTCCGGTTGCGCCCGCAAAATTCCGTTACGCTCAGGATGCGTGATGATGGGGCGCAGACCAGCAAGTTGAAGATGATGCAATGCCTGATCCATGGCCGGTGGGATCGAAAACTCGTTGAATTCGACAAGTAGATAGTCTTTCTGATTGATGCAGAATTGTGCGGGAGACGCACGCAACGCAGCCATGTTCTCCGGATTCAGATGGAAATCGCAGCCGGTGGCAAGCTGCAAACGATCGTCGACGCGGGATTGCAAATCATCACGCGCGGCCCGGACTCGTGCAAAATCAAAGGAATATTCGCTGCTTGCGTGCGGAGTTGCGACAACATGCGTGATGCCGTCAGCAATCGCGCTTTCCGCCATGGCCAGAGATTCCTCCATAGTCTTCGCACCGTCGTCAATTCCGGGAAGAATGTGGCAATGGAGATCGATCATCGCGTTGCGCTCAGTGCCTCCAGGTTCCGATAACTTGCCACGCCCCCAGCAGGAATAGGAGCACGGCAAACACTTGCCGCATCCGGCGGGGTTCAATGCGCTTGGCAATCTTTGCGCCGGCAATGCCCCCCAGGAAAAGTCCAGGAATCAGCACGGCACCCGTCAACCAATAAACGTATCCAGCTTTTGCATAAGCCAACACAGCGAGCAATCCGGTCGGAGGAATCAGAGCAACGAGGCTCGTTCCCTGTGCTTTGTGCTGATCGAATGCCAAGAACAATCCGAAAATCGGCACGAGAACGATCCCTCCGCCGATTCCGAACATTCCAGAGCCGATTCCTCCGGCGATCCCTGCAAGGAGAAACCCGATTGTTTTTTTCATGTCAGGATTCGCCTTTTGGAGCACTTGCTTGCCCTAGGGTTGATGCCGGTTTGGACGCTTTCGCCCAAAGGAGCACAGCGGAGAACATCAGAAAAACCCCGAACAATTGAGTAAGCCTGACGGTGGGCATGGGGACGGCGATTTTGCCACCGATGTAACCGCCAAGGAGCATGCCAACCGCGCACAAGATTCCGGCATGCAAATCCACATTGCCCTTTTTGCGATACTCCAGAAACGCGCCGAGTCCAATAGGCGGTAGCAATACAAATAAAGATGTTCCCTGGGCGGCGTGTTGATCCATATGCAGCAGATGAACCATGGCCGGGACGAGGACGACCCCCCCTCCGATTCCTAGGAGGCCCACCAGAGTGCCTGCGCAGAGACCGATGACTAAGACGATGATTAAGACAATTGGAGTCATTTAAGCAACTTTGTTTTCCCAGCTATTAACGCTTCTAGTGTGATTTTGGCGTATCTGCGAGACTCTGCCAAGCGTTTCGCCTAAACCGCATGCTATATTTTTATTTTACGTTAACTTCACTCTGCCAACTTGGGGTGATTCCATTAAAGGAGTGTGTACGCTTCTATGCCAGTTGATCGAAAGCCGGAGTTTTTCAAGGGTGCGCAGCTCAAGGTTGGCATTATCGGTTGTGGATATGTGGGTTTGCCGCTCGCATTGCGATTCGCAGAGGCGGGCCACAAAGTCACGGGGTTTGACACCGATCCCGGCAAAGTGAGCATGCTGAACGCTGGCCGTTCCTATATTGAGCATATTCCGCAGACCAAGATCCAGCAATACGTAAATTCCCGGCATTTTTCGGCAACCACTGATTTCGCGAAGCTCAAGGAAGTGGACGCCATTTTGATTTGCGTTCCGACGCCGCTTGATGAACGCCGCGAACCGGATCTGTCCTATGTTCAGCAAACGGCAGAATCCATCGCACCCCACCTGCAAAAAGGACAGCTAGTTGTCCTGGAATCCACAACCTATCCGGGCACAACGGAAGAGTTGGTATTGCCGATTCTGGAAGGGAACGGAATGCGTTGCCCGATTGCTTCCGGTCCGGCGAGCGAAGACATACCCTGTGATTTCTTCCTGGCGTTTTCCCCCGAGCGTGAGGATCCGGGCAATAAACAGTTTGGCCTGGCGCAAATTCCGAAAGTTGTCGGCGGTTTGAATCCGCCGAGCGGCCGCGCGGCACACGCTCTTTACGCGCAGGTGGTCGCAAAAGTGGTTCCTGTGAGCTCCACGCGTGCGGCGGAAATGGCCAAGCTGCTCGAGAACATTTTCCGCTGCGTGAACATTGCGATGGTGAATGAGCTGAAGCTGCTGAGTCTTCGTATGAATATCGACATCTGGGAAGTAATTGACGCGGCCTCGTCAAAACCATTTGGGTTTATGCCGTTTTATCCCGGTCCCGGCCTAGGCGGGCATTGCATTCCGGTTGACCCCTTTTATCTTTCCTGGAAAGCACGAGAATACGATTTCGCCACGAGGTTCATCGAACTCGCGGGTGAGATCAACACTTCGATGCCGTATCACGTGGTTGAAGCCATTACCACAGCGCTAAATAAGCAGAAAAAAAGCCTGAATGGATCTAAGTTGCTGATCCTTGGTGTTGCGTATAAGAAGGATGTGGACGACCTGCGTGAATCACCCACGCTGAAAATCATGCAGCTTTTGAAGGAACGCGGAGCGCACTTGGATTACAACGATCCCTACTTCCCGCAACTGCACCGCATGCGCCACTACAACTACGAAGGAATGAAATCCGTTCCGCTGTCAGCGCAGACGCTCGGCTCTTACGATGGAGCGATTATCGCGACCGACCATTCTGCTTATGACTACAACGCGATTGTGGACGGTTCGAAGCTGGTCGTAGATACTCGCAACGCGACCCGGCGCGTCATGCGCAATCGCGAACGCATTGTTCTTTGCTAAGCCGATTATTCCCCGGCAGGCAGGAGTTCAACTCGCGCCTCTGCGAAGGGAAGAACCGCCTGTAAGAGTACAGGCGTTCGTGCCGGGTTATTCGCGAGATAAAGCGTAAACCGCGCGTCCTTCATTTCGGTTCCATTATCGAACACGCGAACTTCAATCGTGGCCGCAGTGAATCTGCCCGCAGGCACGACCACTTCGGACGTGCCGGTCAACTTGGCGCGCACGTCGTACAATTTTCTCCCGTCAAAAACGGGACTTCTAACCTCACGCGTTTGATCCCAATTTACCGCCCGGAGATATTGCATCATTCCAAGCGGATCCCGTGTCCCAGGCAAAACCAAGGCAGCGGATACACCGGGCGGCGGAGGCTCTTTGCCCGTCGTCGTGAACCTTTGAATGGATTGTACTTTTTGGCCGCGTTCGCTCAAGTGCATTTCGTACTGCACACCGGTAAACGCATTTCCTTCGCTGTAGGAATCAAAACGGTCATCCAGTTCGAAAATGAGCCGCATGGCGTTCAAAGTTTTTGCCGTCGCTTGAAAATGCCAGGCGGGCTTTCCGTTCATTTCTTTGCGGTCCAAAACTTCGAGCCGAAGACTTGCCACGTTGCTGACCTTTGCAAGGCTTGCGGAATACTGCAGCATTTCACCTGATTTTGGAGAGAATGGAGGTTCAGCGGGATCGGCAGCTCTCTTGGAAGCTGGCACCGGCTGAGTCGCTGGCAATGCCGAAGTCGGCGGCTCCGTTGGATTCCCTTTCGCAGACCCAGTCGCTTTGGCAACCGGGGTAAAAGAAACCACATTCTGCGAATTGCCCGCCCGAAAATGCAGCCACAAGAATGCCCCTGCCGCAAACGCAATCGCTGCAACAATCGCGAGAACGAGCGACACCCGCCCGCTCATATTTGAATTGAAACTTATTCGCCTGGCAAGACGTTGACCATGCATTTTCGTCGTACAATTTCCCTTAGGAACGGCCATTGCGCCGCTCGTAATCGTCCGCAACTACAGAGTATCAAAAGGCGCGGAAAGGTTGCTCACGGGGTAAGAATTGCGCGCGAAACGAATACGGACTTCGCGGCCCTCGAGAATCTGCAAAGACAGGAGCTTTAGAAATGCGCTATGTCGTGACTGGCGGGGCAGGATTCATAGGTTCTAATACGGTAGATGAACTTGTCCGCCGCGGCGAGAGCGTCGTCGTCCTCGACGATCTTTCTGCAGGCAAAGAAGAAAATCTCGCCGAGATTCGGAACAAGATTTCTTTCATTAAAGGAAGCATCACAGATCTAGAAATCACGCGCAAAGCAATGCACGAAGCCGATTACGTCATCCATCTAGCCGCGCGCACTTCCGTGCCGCGCTCTGTAAAAGACCCCCTGGAAACAAACAAAATCAATGTTGAGGGGACATTGAACGTTTTGGTTGCGGCGCGGGATGCCAAAGTGAAGCGCGTGGTGTATGCCGCTTCTTCTTCAGCATACGGCGAAACTCCCACGTTGCCAAAAATTGAAAGTATGCAACCTGAGCCGATTTCGCCTTATGGCGTTGCGAAATACGTTGGAGAGTTATATGCGCAGACGTTCGGACGTGTCTATGGTCTGGAGAATGTGAGCTTGCGCTATTTTAATATTTTCGGACCGCGCCAGGATCCCGGTTCGCCGTATTCCGGGGTGCTCGCAAAATTCTGTTCGGGATTCCTCGAGGGCACGCCTCCCGTGGTTTTTGGGGACGGCGAACAGTCCCGGGATTTCACCTACGTGGACAACGCCGTTGCGGCAAATCTTCTTGCCTGCGAGGCGCCCAATGTTTCCGGGAAGGTGTTCAACATCGGCACGGGCGGCCGCGTGACCCTTAACGAGACCATTACTTTGCTAAACAAGTTGGCGGGAACTTCTTTCGAAACAAAATATGAACCGCCTCGCGATGGCGACATCCGTGATTCACAAGCCGATATAACGCAAGCGCGTGAGCTGCTGAAATACGAACCTTCTGTTTCCTTTGAAGAAGGTCTGCAACGTACCCTCGATTGGTATCGCGACGCACAGGCAAAAGCCCTCGCAAAACAAAAGAGCGAAGCCTAATCGACTTCGCTCTCTCTAATTCGGTCTGGACTTGTTTTATGGTTGAGCCGTCTTGCCATAGCTTAACGGATCACCAGCTTTCGGCACATCGTAGTTGTTCCAGAACCAAAGGGGTTCCAGCTTTTTCTGTTCAGGCCAAACCTGATTCATCGTGTCGCCTTCGAACAGTTCCCCATTCTTCATCACCCAGTGAATGCTGTTGGTGTTGTGGATGTCGTCGAGCGGGCTTTTGTCGAAAATGACCAGGTCCGCGAGCTTGCCAGGCTCGATGGAGCCCAGTTCTTCCGGCCTTCCCACAATCTTCGAGCCGTTGAGCGTCGCGCACCGCAGCACTTCCATCGGTGTCATGCCGCCGCTTGCGAGCATCCACATCTCCCAGTGATAGCCAAGTCCTTGCAATTGGCCGTGGCTGCCGACTCCGACGAGTCCTCCTTCGCGCGACAGCTTCGCTACTTGCGCAGCAAGCCGCGGAAACGCATATTCATCTTTGCGGAACCATGCGGGGCGCCGCTTCGTCTTTTCATCAATTTGATGATGCGGCGTGAAATGATTCAGTTTGGCGTTGTCGTGAACTTCGCCGAATTCATACCAATAGTCCTCGCCGAATGGCCCGCCGTAATTCACGATCAGAGTCGGCGTTTCCGCGATGCCGGACTTCGCAAACATTTCGAGCACGTCCTTGTAGAGCGGCGTAATGGGCAATGTATGTTCGTTGCCGTGGAAGCCGTCAATGACGTGGGTCAAATCGAGTTTTAAGTCCAGCGCGCCTTCCGTGGTGGGCATCATTTGCAGTTCTTTCGAAGCTTCCACCATGTACTGCCGCTGTTTGCGATTGCCCACAACGTAGCTTTTGATGTTGTGCGTGCCGTAATACTTTTGGTATTTCGTCAGCACGCCTTTCACTTCTTCCATCGATTGGAAATTATTGTCGGAGAAAACGCCCGGCCCGGTGGAGAAGGCACGCAAGCCGATGATGTCGCCGCTGTCGGTCAGGTCCTGATAAGCAAACATATCGTTGGTTGAAGTCTGTACGTCGAGCCCTGCGGTCACCCCGTAGGCAAGATTGATCAAAAACGCCCAGTTCTGCACGTCCAGAATACCGCGGCGAATTTCAAACCAGTGCGCGTGAGTATCGATAAAGCCCGGCGTGATGGTTTTTCCCCTAACATCGAAGACTTTCGCTCCGGCGGGGACACTGCCTTTTGCGCCGACGCTCTTGATGCGATTGTTCTCGATGACGATATCAGCTTCCTTGAGTACGTCGTCTCCCCTCATCGTCACCACGGTTGCGCCGCGAAGAACAATCGTTCCCTTCGGCGTCTTGCGTGGAACTTCCAGATCGATGGCGATCTCTTGAACGTCCTTTTCCTGTTCTTTGAATTTCTTTGGTTTTTCTTCTTTCTTCTCGTCCTTTTTGTCGGCGTCCTTTTTGTCTCCGTCTTTCTTGTCGGAGTCCTTCGCGTCGCCGTCCTTCTTCTCTCCTTCTTTCTTTTCATCCTTTGGCGGTTCGAACGATATGGAGTTCAACGGTTGCCGAAAGTAGCTGGCGCCCATTGCCCAAGTAATGGTTTTGCCGTCGTCGGCCCAGACAAGGTAGTCCGCGCCGATATCCGTGAGTCTCTTGACTGGAACCGATGGACTACCGGTGTTGACCGTGGGGGCTTCGCCCGCAGCTTGCGGCATCGCCACTAGGTAAAGTTGGTTGCTGATATGCGCTAGCGTCCACTGTCCATCCGGGCTCGGTACAATGTCGTCTGCCGGCACGGGCTCTTCCGCAAAAAAGATTCCCTGTCCCTTCACTTGCAAGTGAGTGCGGCGATCCGTGCCGTCGTACCGCAGCGAAACCAATCCGCCCGGGGTGTAGAGGTAAATACGGTCTTTGTCATGGGTGAAATGCGGACCACCGGCACCACGCGCGGGCAAGATCAAGCTGGGATCGCCTCCATTCGAGGGAATCCAGATCAAATCTGCGTTGCCTGTTTGCCCGCCATCGAACTGCGTGTTTTCACGGTCATAAGCATTGCCGCGCAGCAGAACGATGCGGCTTCCGTCCGGTGACCACGTGGGATTGCTATACACGGCCAGCGACTTCGAAAGCTGCTGTGGCGTTCCGCCACTCGCAGGAATCTTCCAAAGCTGCCCGCCTTCGGAAGTCCAGCTTACGTAGGCGATCCATTGACCGTCGGGCGACCATGCCGGCTGATACGCGCGCGCTCCATTGCTGCTAGTCAATTGCGAGGGCTTGCCACTGGGTAGGTCCGCGACGTAAAGATGTGTCATTGCGGAGAACACAAGCTTCTTGCCGTCCGGAGATTCAATGGCATCCTGTATCAGGCGGACTCTTATTGGGCCTTGCTCCACCTTTTGCGGAAAATCCAGTTTCGGCCCCAGTTCCTGTGAAACTTGCGCGGTGAATGGAATGATATTTTCAGCGCCAGTCGAGATGTTCAAACGGCGGATTTTTCCATCCTGGTTGTAAACAATTTCCTGCGCGCCGGGGAGAAAGGCGTAGCCTGGAAAGACGTCGCGCGTGAAGCGCGATTCCTGATCGTCGCGCGTGATTGGGTAGCGCACCCACTTGTCTTCTCCGGTTTCCAGATTGCGCATGCGCAATCCCGATTCGGTTTCGTAGCGCGAAACATAAAGAAGCGTTCTTCCATCAGGGGAAAGTGCGGGGCGAAACGCGCTCAAAGACTGCTGAATGATCGTGTCTTCATCTCCGGTCTTGCGATCCTTCCGCTTGATTTCCCATTGCGGAAGCATCGAGTTGTACGAAAAAGGCCCACGGCGCTGCGCGAAATAGAGGTATTTCCCATCGGTCGAGGCCACGACTCCAACGTCATTGGGCCTTTCTCTCCGCGGCGTGGTTGGCGTTGGTTTTGATTTTGTGATCTGGATGCCCGAGCCTCCATCCACGTGATACATCCAGATTTCATACGCGGCGATTCCTGCAGCGGCTTTTGAAACGAAAATGTATTTTCCATCCGGGGACCATGACGGCGACACAAAATCGCTGGCCGGATCCTTGGATACTTGCTTGGCATCTTTCCCGTCGGGATGCATGATCCAAATGTTGTCGCTGCCTTCGCGGTCGGAAAGAAACGCAATCCACTTTCCATCCGGCGAGAACTTCGGCTGGCTGTCAAACGCCATGCTGCCGGAGATCAGCGTCGCTTTGCCGCCTTCGATTGGCAGCGTATAGATGTCGCCAAGCATTTCGAAAACGATAGTCTTGCCGTCGGGCGAGACGTCCAGCGAGAGCCAGGTGCCTTCGTCCGTCGTGAATTCAATCTTTCGATCGCTCTTCAGCGACAGGGGCTTCTTTTCGTCCTTTTTTTCCTCTTTCTTCTCTTCCTTTTTCTCTTGGGACACATAAGCGCCTGGCGCTCCGAACAGCCCTATCCCAAAGGCCAGCGCTACCATCCACACAGACCATGCACGCAGAGTGAACCTGGTCGCGTTCATTGAGTTCTCCTTCAATTTTTGCTTCTAAGAAATCAGAAAAAGCCTCATGGCGGCCAACCGACACCCGCCGCTGAGCCCACCCCGGGCTAGCTTCGTTAGACGCGAAGCGCGCAAAAGCGTCTCACAAACGCCCTTTTTCGACAATCGCCATTGGCCTGTTTTGGCGCCGCTACACACAACCCCGAGCGCATGCTAGGCTATCCAACTGCCTCAATGACCGAATGTTTCGCCTAATTTCCACGCACCGTTTGAAGTGCCGCTTTCGAATTGTTCTTTCGCTTGCCCTTTGCCTAGTTTTTAGGCTTGCCGTAGCACCGGCGGCACGCGCACAGCTTATTCGTTTGCCTTCCGGCCAGGGTGAAATTGTCGAGATTTCAGCAGACGGCCCACAGAAAAAACAGGGCGACCTTTTCATCGCCGACCAGAATGTTTTGATCAAATACGGCGAGATATCTCTTCGCGCCGATCACGTTGAATACAACAATAAGACTCATGAAGCTACCGCTACGGGCCATATCATTTTTGATTACGACAATCAGCACATTGAAGCCAGCCAGGCCCAATACAACCTGAGTACCGCGACCGGCAAATTCCACGAAGTGCACGGCAACGTGAAAATCTCGCGCAAACCCAATCCCATGGTTCTCAGCACGGAGAATCCTCTGCACTTTGAAGCGCGTGATGTGGATAAACTCCCTGGCGACGTTTACATCGTGCGGCAGGCGTGGATCACCGTTTGCGACCCCGACCATCCGAAATGGCAGTTTTTTGCCCGCCGTGCGCGGATTCGGCTCGACAAAAACGTCGCTTTGGTCAATGCCAACTTCCGACTGTTTCGCGTTCCTCTGGTTTGGGTGCCTTACGCCACGGCTCCTGCGGGCCAGCGCGTGCGAGAAACGGGTTTTCTTCTTCCCGACATCGGCAACAGCAATCGCAAGGGTTTTATCCTGGGCGATGCGTTTTACTGGGCCCCGGTTTCCTGGTTTGACACCACGCTTGGTGCGCAGTATTTGAGCAAACGCGGCTCAGCCCAGCGGGCTGAAATACGAGCCACTCCCAACGACACCACGACTCTCGATTACACCTACTACGGCGTGATTGATCGCGGTCTGCCCGACTCTACTGGTGTTTTGCAGCCGCAAGGCGGCCATCAACAACGCCTGGAAATCCAATCAGTTCTTCCGCACAACTGGCGCTTCGTTACCGACTACAATCAACTCTCCTCGCTTACTTTCCGTCTTGCTTTTGCAGATGCCTACGGGGATGCCATCAATTCCGAAGTTCGCAGTTCCATTTTTCTTACAAATAATTTCAACGGCTTCAGCCTGAATTTTGCGGCGCTCAACGACAAGAACTTTCTTTCCATTAATCCCGAAACAAGCGTTTCGCTGCGGAATGTTCCGGAGGCGCGTTTCAGCTCCGTCGAGCAGACTCCCTGGCGCAAGGTTCCCATCTATTTCAGCTTTGACTCCTACATCGGTGGTTCCAAGCGGGAAGACGCAAACCTAACGACTGCCACTGTTGTGCAGCGGACGGTATTTGCTCCGCGTGTCACAATCCCCATTCACATTGGCGAGTGGCTCGGAGTGACCGCAAGCGGGACTCTTCGCACTGCGCGCTACGGCGCGTCTCTTGACTCGGCCGGGAATCTCAGTGAGCAGCCGCTCACCCGCAACGACGGCGAGTTCACCCTAGAACTCCGCCCGCCGACGCTCGAACGCTTCTTCGATCGTACTTCTCTGAAAAAAGACAAACTGCGCCATCGCTACAAGCACACCATCGAGCCCGACATCACTTTCCGCTACGTCGGCGGCATCAACGATTTTCAGCGCTTTATCCGCTTCGATTCCGACGCCACTCTCAGCAACACAAACGAAGTCGAATACGGCCTCACCCAACGGCTTTTCTTGAAGAGCGGCGACGACCAGCCTCAGGAGCTTGTGTCCTGGCGGCTCGTACAAAAGCGTTATTTCGATCCCGCGTTTGGCGGAGCAATTGTTGGGGGCCAGCGCAACGTCCTGCAGGCTCTCGATTCCGTCACGCCCTTTGCATTTGCACTCGGCCCGCGCAACTCTTCCCCGATTGTTAGCGATATAAAAATTACGCCAGGCGGCAGCTACGATGCCGAGCAGATTCTCGAATATGATCCGCAATTACAGAAGATCACGGTTATCGGCTCGCTGGTTAAGATCAAGCCCTACAGAGAATTTTTTGCCACAGTCGCTCACTTCCGCTTTCAAGATGATCCAGCGCTGCAGCCACTTTCGAATCAAGTCCGCGCGCTTGTCGGTTACGGCAGCCTCAATCGCAAAGGATTCAACGTAATGTCGGGAGTCAGTTATGACGTCACGAACGGGGTCTTGCAAAATCAGATCGTGCAGGTGAATTACAACGGCGGCTGTTGTGGCATCGCGCTCGAATATCGGCGCATCAACCTCGGCGCGGTCCGTACGGAAAATCAGTTTCGCATCGCGTTTATCATCGCCAACCTCGGCACCTTCGGCAACGTCCGCAGACAAGAGAAAATCTTTTAACCATCCATTCGCGCTCTCTGTTCTTCTCTGTGTTAAATTCTTCCCTTCATGGCCAAAACCGACCTGGCTTTTCTCTCCATTTCCGAACTCGCCCGTCTCTTTCGCTCGCGCAAGCTTTCTCCTGTCGAGCTCACAAAGCATTTCCTTGGGCGCATAGAACGCCTCAATCCAGAACTCAACGCCTACCTCACCTTCACTTCGGAACTTGCGCTCGATCAAGCAAGAAAAGCGGAAGGGGAGCTTTGCTCGCCGCGGGGCAAAAAAGCCCGTCGGGACCGTGGCCCATTGCACGGCATCCCCATCTCGTTGAAGGACAACATTCACACCGCGGGAATCCGCACAACTGCTGGCGCGAAATTTCTAAAGGATTTTATCCCTGAAAAAGACGCGCAGATTGTCGCGAAACTCAAAGAAACTGGCGCGGTCTTTCTTGGCAAAACGAATCTTCACGAATTTGCTTACGGTGTCACCACAAACAATCCGCATTACGGACCGACGCGAAATCCCTGGGACACTTCCCGCATTCCCGGCGGATCAAGCGGTGGCGCAGCGGCAGCCGTTGCCGCTGGTCTTTGCGTGGCCGTAGTTGGCACCGACACCGGCGGCTCCATTCGAATCCCAGCTTCCCTCTGCGGAATCGTTGGCCTCAAACCATCGCTCCATCACGTTTCTGTCGACGGCATCATTCCCTTATCGCCAACTCTCGATTGCGTTGGTCCGCTCGCACGCTCCGTCGAAGACGCTGCGATTCTTCTCGACTCTATTTCCGAACGGCGCAAGGGAGAATCATCGCGCACCAAAAAGAAATTCATTCTTGGCGTTCCCAAGGAGTTCTTCTTCGACGTGCTCTCCTCAGAAGTTCAAGCCTCGTTTGAATCGGCGCTTAAGGCTCTGCGCAAACGCGGCTTTGCATTCAAAGAAATTTCTATTCCTCTTCTGAATGACACCGAATCCGCTGGTAACAATATCGCCTGGGCCGAGGCCACTCACTACCATCAAAAAATGGGCTGGTTCCCGAAGAATTCTGCCGATTACGGAGAAGACGTTCGGGCGCGACTTGAAATCGGCGCTCGCATCGCCGCAACGACTTATCTAGAAGCTTTGGATATTCGCGAGAAATTCGTCAGACAATTCCACCAAAGTATTTCAGAAGCTGCGGTCGACGCGCTCGTAGTCCCCACCACTCCGATCCCCGCGCCGCTCATCGGCGAAGAGTCCACCACCATCAACGGCAAAGACCATGCCACCCGCGCTCTCCTCCTTCGCCTCAACCGTCCCGCAAATCTCGCCGGCCTCCCCGCTATCACACTTCCCTGCGGCCTCAACCAGGACGGCCTTCCCATCGGCATACAATTCATCGGCGCAATCTCGAACGAGGCTTCACTTATCTCGATCGGCCAGGCAATCGAGAGTTCACTCTCCCCGATCGGAAGACCAGCTGATGCCTGACAAGCCCCCAAGGTTCCGACTTCGCCGTCTTTTGCTTCTGCTAGTGATTGCTTATGCTTCCGTTTTGCTGCTCCTTAGGATTTTCGAATCGCGTCTCATTTTCTTTCCCGATCTCCCGTCGCGTCTCGCCGGCGATTGGCATCCCGCAGGACTTCCCCTGGAAGAAGTCTCGATTCAATCCGACGACGGCACAAAACTCTTCGCTTGGTGGATTCCTGCGGAAAACGCCAAATTTACGTTTCTTGCGTTCCATGGCAACGCTGGAAATATTTCCGATCGTGCCTATGTCGATCATTTTCTTCACGAAGTTCCTGTAAATGTCCTTGCAGTGGAGTATCGCGGGTACGGGAAGAGTGAAGGCCGCCCAGCCGAGCAAGAGTTCTATCGCGACGCGCGCGTCGCATTTCGTTATCTGGTCGAAAAACGCGGTATCGATCCCAAGACCATCATTTCTTACGGCCAATCCCTCGGAACCGCCATCGCCACAAATCTCGCTTCGGAGACCAACGTCGGCGGTCTCGTTCTTGAAGCTCCATTCCCTTCCGTCTCCGCAATGGCAAGACGCGTCTATTGGTTTCTGCCTGGGCTTAGTCTCCTGGCCGGCTCGCAATTCGACACCAAAAGCAAGATCGCTAGAGTCAAGGCGCCCGTCCTGGTAGTCCAATGCACAACGGATCCTGTCATCCCGCCCGATTTAGGCCGTCAGGTTTACGAGGCCGGTCCTTCGCAGAAAACTCTTTTTCAGATCGAAATGTCGTGCCACGAAGAGTCGTCTTTGTTAGCGCCGCGAAGATATGCGGTAGCTCTAAGAGAGTTTCTGGCCAAAGTTGAAGCTTCAAAGTAGAGAGGATGGACCAACAAGAATAAAAGCACTGGCGCTACGCGCTCGCGAATCCTTCGCTAGCCTGCTCGACCGTCGGAAAAATCTCTATCACCTTGTCCACTTTCGTCAATTTCAAACTGTAATCAATCATCGGTTGCGGCGCTGCGATTCTCAATCCGCCGCCGCACCGCTTCAATTTCGTCAGACATCGCACGATCGAACCAATCGCCGCGCTGTCCGCATGCGTCACGCCAGCCATATCAAAAATCACTCGTGTCTCGCTCGCGGCGATCATTCCTTCTACCTCGCGCTCCAGCCGCGCGCATTCCGGCCCGCAGTGAATGCTCCCCTTGATCGTTAGTGCCGCCATTCCCGTTCCGAGCGGCTGTTTTGTGAATTGCAGCATCATTGTGGCGCGCCCTCCGCTTCATATGGAAACTGCCGGATCAGCCGCACGCAATCGCCCAGCGCGGAAAACAGCGTATCGCCCCACCCGCACGGCACAAACGATGCCGTCTTCTGATTCACTGCCTTGTCCGCCTCGGCATAAAACCGCACTCGCTGCCCGGGCGGCGGCACTGCATATTCCTTCACCAGAATTCCAAACGTCACGTTTCCCGCCGGCTGCACTTTCACAATCGAAAATTGGTGCAGCCTCATCAATAATTCCGCGGGATTCGTCTGAATATAAACCCAGTCGCTCATCCGGCCCGTCCCTCGCGCCTGTCGCTATTTCGCGTGGATACTAGGCCACACATCCATTCAAGTCAACGCTTCGGCTCGTCGGGAAACCACAACTGTACACACTCCGGACACATTCCGTGTGAAAACTCCACTTGCGCTCGCTCACGGACGTAAACCTCAATTTGTTGCCAGCATCCGCTCTCCGTCAGAATCTTTTTGCAGGAAGCGCAAATGGACAAAATTCCCGCCAGCGTATTCAACCCCGCCAGCGTCTCTTTTAGCTCCGCAATCAACTGATCCTTCTCCCTTGCCTGCTGGTCCCGTTCACCAATGAGGCGACCGTTCACAACTAGACCTCGAATCTCCGGATGGTTCAGCAAATTCGAAGCCACAATTTCAAATGTCATCCAAAAGCCCTTGGCATGCCGCGCGCGGCACTGCACCGAATCGCGTGCACCGGGCCTCTTCAAAAGTTCATCCAGAGCGGTAAGCACAGTCTCGCGGTCTTCCGGATGCAACAGCTCAAAGCATGTCGAGCCGATAATCTCTTCCTTCTTGTACCCTAACAGCCTGTAGAAAGTCGGATTCGTGTACCGCACTCGTCCGTCGGCTTCGCGAATGCTGAGAATATCGTTGCTGTGTTCAACAAGGAGGCGGAACGGTTCCTCCAACTCGGAAATTGAGTCGGTCATTTGGTCGTTCAAATGGCGGCCTTTCTCTTCTCGAACGATGGCGCGGTTCCGGTGACCTGATTCAGCAGTCCGCGGCTTCTTCGTCTCTCAGTTCAACGCGTGAATCTTACCTGCCCATTCGAACGGCTGTCTGTATGTCTCTTGTACTGGTACGTTAAGTAGTACGAGGACAGCTGTATTTTTCGGGCCAAGTACAGTTCGCTCTTCAGAGCAATTCTTTTGGATTGCAACAGACAATCGGATTTTGAAAATTGATCCCGCTGCCCTTTTTTTGCCCTTTGCCTCAACGAAAAAAAATGTTATCCAGATACCTGCCTGGCTCTCCCCATTCGTCCCATGGAGGAGACTATGAAGCTACTAATCGCGGCGGCTGTTGTCTGCGTTTTTCTGCTTTTTCCCGCTGCCCCACTCCCCGATGCGCCGACCGGATTCGACAACAAATCCAATGGCATGGTGGACGACGCCACGCATCAGGCCGACCTCGCAAAATTTGATGAATTTGAGCAAATCGGCGAAGGGCTCGGCCCGATCTACAACGCGCAATCCTGTCGCGAATGTCACCAGAATCCCGTCTCCGGCGGAGCTTCCCAGGTTTCAGAATTGCGCGCCGGCCACAATGGCCCCGACGGCAACTTCCGCACGCCCGACATTCCTATCGCTCACGGCACCGAAACTATCTCCGGCCGCTCTTTGATCAACGATCGCGCTATCTGCCCCAGCGGCGCTTTTCCCGACAAAGAAATTCAGGAGCGCGTTCCCGACACTGAAAAAATTCGCACGTTTCGCATCTCTTTGAGCCTCTTCGGCGATGGCTTCATCGAAGCCGTGCCCGACAAGACCTTCGTGGACCTCTCGAGCAATCAATGCAAATCCACGCATGGCAAGATCTGCGGGCAGGTTCTCTATGTCCCAATCGTGGAGGCGCCCGGACAGATGGGTGTCGGCCGCTTTGGCTGGAAAGATCAGCACGCCAGCTTGTTATCGTTTTCGGGCGACGCCTACTTGAATGAAATGGGCATTACCAACCGCCTGCAGCCCAATGAAGTCACGAACATTTGCAACACAGCCACTGAGCCGAACGATCCTGTCGGCCCCGATGGCCTCTCTGACGTAGACCATTTCGCCCGCTTCATTCGTGCTACAAAAGCCCCCGCGCGGGATGCGGCCCTCGCCGCCAGCGCCTCCGCCAAAAAAGGCGCGGCCCTTTTTGAAAAAATTGGCTGCGCCATCTGCCACACCCCGGCTCTAACCACTGCTTCCGCAGGAACAAAAATCAATGGCGGAACCTTCGTTATTCCCGCCGCCCTCGGGTCCGTCACGGCCTATCCTTACGGCGATTTCCTCATGCACAACGTCGGCACAGGCGACGGCATCCTACAAGCGGTTCCCGAACACTATGGACGCCAGGTCTACAGCCTTATGTCCAGTTATATGGCGAAACAAAACTTTGAAAGCAGCCGCAACAAAATTCGCACAGCTCCGTTATGGGGTGTTCGCATGCGTCCGCGCCTGATGCACGATGGTGAATCTCTCACGCTCGATGAGGCCATTCTGCGTCACGGTGGCGAAGCTTCCGACGTCACCAAGAAATTCGAAAAGCTCTCCCGCACCGACAAAGATGCGCTCCTCGACTTCCTCAAATCGCTTTGAACGACTTTGAGCAACCACCGAGAACGGTTTTTTGCTCGGCATACATCTTTCGCTTTAAGAGCCAGCTGCCGATCACATACCCCAGGGTGCCAGTAACGATTCCGCCGAGCACGTCCGCTACATAGTGATAGCGGCCCCAAACCGTCGAAACACACATGCAAACCGCGAATGGCAGCAAGGTCCAGAACAGCCAGCGCCGGTGCCGCCATGCTCCCCAGAGCGCTGCCACCGCACCGGCAACATGTTCCGAAGGAAACGCCGCGCCGCGTACGCGTCCGAAATGTTCAATGAAAGTGATCGTCGCAGTGAAGGGTCCACCCTGCAAATCGCCATGCCACATTCCCGCCATCGAATACCACGGGCTCTCGATTGGAAACAGCATCGCGACGCAATAACCGATCACATAGCTCGCGGCAGAGTAAGTCATTGTCGCCCAGTACGCGCGCCAGTCACGGCGGCAATACAAAACGCCGCCTACAATCAGCAGGTAGGTGAAGTACGTTAGGTATACAAACTGGAAAAAATCGTTTCGCAGTGGACTGGAAAACTGTTCGAGCCACAGCGCCGGATGCACTCCCGTCAGCCAATAATCGACCGCGATCAGCTTCGCGTCCTGCCAGCCGGGATTCACGAGGTGCACGAGCTTCGCCAGCTCTTCAAAGCAGAAAAGAAAAAAAAGGTGCGGATACCAGTGCCGCCAGAGGCGCCAGAACTTCGTCGAGAATTTCTCGCCATGCAGAAGCGCGACGCGTTCGCTGCGCGCTGCGACGCGGCAAAGCGCAAGAATCAGGAACGACACAAAAGTCTGCGTCGCCACAAGTCCGAGCGGATGCGACAGATTCCGCGCGAAGAGCGCAATCAGCGCGCTCGAAAGCGCCAAGTAGCCGAGCGCGATCCATTCAAATACTCCGCAAACTCGCCACGCCTGCGCCAACTCGTTCCGGAAAGTTCGCCCAATCTCTTGAACGAACGAATCGCCCGCACCAATATTCGGCCACGTCAGAACCGCTTCGCGCATCATCCCGTTTTCGTTCTTCTTCATTGCGCTTTTTCTGCGACTGTTTTTGGATTTCTCAATTTGCTTGGCGCTTCTCTCCGCCACTCAACAATCCTCCACAGAGGGCGCTGCGCCACACGCCGCAAATTCGCATCTGGATTTACCGCAACTGGTTTGCCAACGCTCGCCAGCATCCATTGGTCGAGCGCGCTATCGCCGTACGCCGAGCATTCGGCCAAGTTCAATTTCCACTCCCCCGCGAGCCACCAGACGGCAATTGCTTTTGCTTTGCCAAACATCGGCTGCCCAACGATGCGCCCCGTCCAGCGCCCTTCTTTCTCTTCCACGCGCGTCGCCCACACATGGATTTCCGGAAAAGAATTTCGCTTCAGCAATTCGGTGCGAAGCTGTTGTGCGATCTCTCCCGCAAGAAATTCGAGAGTGCCGGTGACAAGGACAATCCGTTCACCGTTCGCCGCGTGCCGCGCCACACACTCCACAGCTTCGGGGAAAAGAGGCTCATCGCACGCCACGCGATTCGCTCGAAGACCAGTCGAACGAATCCCTCGCAGATACGCCTTGTTCCCCTGCAGCACATAGGTCGGCCCATTCGGAGCGAGTCGCGCTGCTTCCGTCAGCCACGCATAATAATTTCGCAACGAAATTTTTCCTTCGTGGCGCAGCGCACGGAAAAATCTTCGTTCCAGCGACGGCTTTCCGACAAGCGTTCCGTCCACATCGAAAAACGCAGCGCGATTCATGCCGCGTGCCTCGTGAGCCTTGTCTTGCGGGGCGCATCTGCCGCGGCTCGCGCGAAATACTTCCAGCCTTCAATCAGCACCGGCAATCCGCGCACGATGCAAAACACTGCCGTCGACCACACCAACACGTTCGCGAGGGCCCGAATCGTCATGTGCATGTCGTCGGCAATCGTTCCAATCAGCGCGACCGGTCCGCGCGTTAGCGCCAGCTCCAATCCGAGATAGCAGAAGCACATGCACTTCATCGCCGCATATAACCCTCGGGTCCAGCGCGACGCCACCAGCGCGCGCCCCCACCACGTTTGCAACATGCCGTTCGTGCCCCAGCCCGAATGGCCCGACTTCAGCGCCAGCCCCCTCAGGAAATCCGTCGCCGCTCCGCGAGCGAAAAACAGAATCGGCAACCAGAGCGAAACCATCCCCACCACGGCAAAATATGTGAAGTACACGTTTTCGATCATGCGGT
>Ga0126376_10000299_pt1 | contig 23353 bp, 24 predicted proteins | sample PanSoiMetPlot_15_FD_92760 | JGI IMG/M metagenome (GOLD analysis project Ga0126376, IMG submission 92760) | Tropical forest soil microbial communities from Panama - MetaG Plot_15 | ecosystem: Environmental > Terrestrial > Soil > Tropical forest > Bulk soil | place: Panama | collected 2016-02-17 | reverse complement strand
TCACCCGCTTTGGAGAAAAGGAAATCGACGCTGCCGGCGAGATGCTGGTGGTGGCGCGGATCGGTGTCGGCTTCGACGCGGTCGACGTGCCCGCCCTGACGGCGAGGAAGATCCCGTTGATGGTGGCCGGAAGCGCCAATTCCCCGTCGGTTGCCGAGCAGGCCATGTTCATGATGCTGGCGTTGGCCAAGCGCGGCGCCGAACTCAATGCCATGGTGCAGAACGACAAGTGGAGCAAGCGGCTCACCGCGGTGCCGTTCGACCTCTACGGCAAAACCGTGCTGATCGTTGGCTTTGGTCGCATCGGCACGCGCAGCGCCAAGCGCTGCCAGGCCATGGACATGCAGGTGTTGGTCTACGACCCTTACCTGCCGGCAGCGGCCATCGCCGCGGCCGGCTGCGAGCCCGTCGCCGACCTCGATCAGGCCTTGCCGCGTGCCGATTTCGTCACCATCCATTGCCCGAAGACGCCGGAGACGGTGGGCATGTTCAATGCCGAGCGCCTCGCCCGCATGAAGCCCTCGGCCTATCTCGTCAACACCGCCCGCGGCGGCATCATCGACGAGGCGGCGCTGCATCAGGCCCTGACCAGCGGCAAGCTTGCCGGCGCCGGCCTCGATGTGTTTGCCGCCGAGCCGACCCCGGCCGACAATCCGCTGCTGCGGCTCCCTAACTTGATCTCCGCCCCGCATATGGCGGGAGTGACGCGCGAATCCCTCGATCGGATGGGCCTCGAGACGGCGCGCAATATCCTGAGCGTGCTCGATGGCCACCCAATTCGAGACAACGTCATCAACAAGGAGGTGCTGGCCTGAAACGCGCGGGGCGCGCCGCCAATCGCGCGTGCTTGCGGTGTCGCCGAGCTCAGCCCACAATCGCGCCGGTGGGCACGCCGGCGGGCGCCACCGCCGCGGGTAAAGGCCGGGACGAAGCCTCACCACCGCCGGCTCGCAGGCCACCGCCGCCACCGCCAAAGGCAACGTGAAACAGGAGGAAAGGCGCATGCAACTCAGCATGAAAGGGCGCAACGCCCTGATCACGGGGGGCAGCCTAGGCATCGGCCGTGCCATCGCCAAAGCCTTCGTCGGGGCCGGCGCCAATGTCGCGCTGGTGGCGCGGCGCCAGCAGGTTCTCGATCTGGCGCGCGCCGATGTCGCCGGGCAGAGCAACGCCAAGGTGGTGACGGTGGCGGCCGACGTCGGTACCGCTGATGGCTGCCGCAGGGCGATCGCGGAGGCGGCGGCGGGCCTCGGCCAGATCGACGTCTTGGTCAACAATGCCGGCACCTCGCAACGCGGCGCCTTCGAGAGCATCAGCGACGAACTGTGGCAGCACGACATCGATCTTAAGCTGTTCGCCGCCATTAGGCTGTCCCGCGCGGTGTTGCCCGGCATGAAGGCACAACGCTGGGGGCGCATCATCAACGTGCTCAACACCGGTGCCAAGGCGCCGCCCGCCAGCGGGGCACCAACGGCGGTGACGCGGGCCGCCGGCATGGCGCTGACCAAGGTGTTGGCCGGCGAGGGCGCCGCCCACAACGTGCTGGTCAATGCCGTGCTGGTCGGGCGCATCGAGAGCGACCAGTGGGAGCGGCGGCACGCCACCGAGGGCAAGGGCCGCTCGCTTCAGGACTACTACGCCGAGATGGGCAAATCGATCCCGCTTGGACGCATTGGAACCGCCGAGGAATTCGCCGGCATGGTGCTGTTCCTTGCCTCCGATGCCGGCTCCTACATCACCGGCACCGCCATCAACATCGATGGCAACCTGAGCCCGGTTGTCTAGAGCGCGGCGGCTCCGCTATCTTCGCGGCAGCCACGGGAGGCGAGAGGCATGAAGTTCGGCATCTTCTATGAGCTGCAGCTGCCGCGACCCTGGGCGGCCGACGGCGAGCTCAAGCTCTATCAGAACGCGTTGATGCAAGTCGAGCTGGCCGACCGGCTCGGCTACGACTACGCCTGGATGGTCGAACACCATTTCCTCGAGGAGTACTCGCACTGTCCGGCACCGGAGGCATTCCTCGGTGCCGCCAGCCAGCGCACCCGCGACATCCGCCTCGGACACGGCATTCTGCAGCTCACCACCAGCCATCCGGTGCGCGTGGCCGAACGGGTCGCCGTCCTCGATCTGTTGAGCAACGGTCGCTGCGAATTCGGCATGGGGGAGAGCGCCTCCATCACCGAACTTGAGCCGTTCGGCCGCTCCATGGACGACAAGCGGGCGGTGTTCGAGGAGGCGGTGCGGGCGATATTTCCGATGTTCAAGGAGGGCGGCAGCGAGCACCACGGCACCTATTTCGACATTCCGCTGCGCAACGTGGTGCCGAAGCCGATCCAGAAGCCGCACCCGCCACTGTGGATGGCGTGCTCACAGCTCGACACCATCGAGCGCGCCGGTCGCTGCGGTCTGGGAGCCCTCGGCTTCCAGTTCGTCAGCGCCGAGGCGGCGCACGCCTGGGTCCACGCCTATTACAACGCCATCACCAAGCGGCTGGCCAAGCTCGCCGACTACAGCATCAACCCCAACATCGCCCTGGTCAGCTTTTTCATGTGCGCCAACACCGACGAGGAGGCGCGCCGCAAGGCCGACGGCGCCACCTTCTTCCAGTTTGCGCTGCGCTTCTATGGCGCCTCCAGCGACCGCAAGCGCCCGGCGCCAGGCACGGTCAACATGTGGGAGGAATACTGCGCCTGGAAGCGAGCCAACCCGGCGGCGCAGGAGGCGGCGCTGCGGGGCGGGTTGATCGGCTCCCCCGAGACCCTGCGCAATAAGCTGCGCAAGTTCGAAAGCTCGCATATCGATCAGGTGATCTTGCTCAACCAGGCCGGCAACAATGCGCACGAGGACATCGTGGAATCGCTTGCCCTGTTTGCCCGCGAGGTGATGCCCGAGTTTCAGGGTCGTCATCCCCAACACGAGGCCTGGAAGCGCCAGGTAATGGCCGGTCAAATTGAGCTCGAGGAGATCGAGACGACGGCCTTTAAAGACCGCTACGGCGCCAAGTCGATGCCGGCGCAGGTGCGCTGAGCGGCCCGCTACCGCAACGGCTCGCATCGAACCGCCGGGCGGGCGCATCCGGCGGCTCCGCCGCTAGCCATAGCTGCGTTCGTCGGCGATCACCTTGCCGTCATTGGGGAGTGAATTCGGGGCTACCAGCTCGATCTCGCCTTTGAGCTTGGTGATGGCCTGCAGGCTCTCGGCAAGCTTGCCCTTGAGGGCGGCGTCGGGCACCGCGCTTTCGACCCGCAAGGTCATGGTGTCCTGCTCGCCCTGACGTCCCACCACCAGCCGCAGCCGTCCCAGTCCGGCGTGGCGCTTGGCGAGCTCGGCAATGTGCTCGGGGTGCACAAACATGCCCTTGACCTTGGTGGTCTGGTCGGCGCGTCCGAGCCAACCCTTAATGCGCATGTTGGTGCGCCCGCACGGGCTCACGCCCGCCAGCACCGCCGACAGGTCGCCGGTGGCGAAGCGGATCATCGGATAGTCGCGATTGAAGGTGGTCACCACCACCTCGCCGACCTCGCCGACGGCAATGGGATCACCGGTGCCGGGGCGCACGATTTCCACGATCGCCCCTTCGTCGACGATCATGCCGTCGAGCGCCCGGCTTTCGTAGGCGATGATGCCGAGATCGGCGGTGGCGTAGGTCTGATAGGTATCGATGCCGCGCTGCTTGTATTCGGCGCGCAGCGACGGGAACAGGGCGCCGCCGCCGACCAGCGCCTTGCGGAACGAGGAGGCGTCCTTGCGCGTTTCCTTGGCCTTGTCGAGCAGGATCTTGAGGTAATCGGGAACGCCGACATAGGCGGTTGGCCGCAGCCGCTCGATCGCTTCGAGCTGCTGTTCGCTGTTGCCCGGTCCCGCCGCGATCACGGTACAGCCGAGCGCGCGCGCCCCGGAATCCAAGATCCAGCCGCCCGGCGTCAGATGGTAGGCGAAGGTGTTGTGCACGATATCGCCCTTGCGAATACCGGCGGCGTAGAGCGAGCGTGCCGCCCGCCACCAATCCTCGCCATTGCCCTCGGGCTCGAAGATCGGCCCAGGTGACATGAAGACGCGCGCCAACGCTCCGGCGGGCGCGGTGGCAAAGCCGCCGTAGGGCGGCCGCCGGCCCTGCAGATCCTTGAGCGAGTTTTTGCGCAGCACCGGCAGCTCTGCCAGCGCCTGCCGCGAGGTAACGGCACCGGCGTCGACCCCCTTGAGATGCTCGGCCCAGCCGGGAGCATCGGCCATTGCCCGCCGGATCAGGTCGGGAAGCAGATTGAATTGGGCCAGTTCGCGCTGCTCGGGATCACGGGTCTCGAGCTGATCGAAATGGTCGCTGGTCACCATCTACTCATCCCTGTCGAGCTATCGATTCCGGTGTCGGGTTGGCAGCGCTGGCCACAACAGTGCCAGACCGCCGGCGAGGCAGCAAGCCGCGGGGGCGTACCCGGGTATCACGCCAGCCAGCGCTTGCGCCGCTTGTAGGACTTCACGTCGCGGAAGCTCTTGCGGTCGCCGCTGCCGATGCCGAGATAGAACTCCTTGACGTCCTCGTTTTCGCGCAATTGCTGCGCCTCGCCGTCCATCACCACGCGACCGCTCTCGAGAATGTAGCCGTAGGTCGCATACTTCAGTGCCATATTGGTGTTCTGCTCGGCCAGCAGCAGCGACACGTGCTGCTCGGCATTGAGACGCTTGACGATCTCGAAGATCTCCTCGACCAATTGCGGCGCCAGTCCCATCGATGGCTCGTCGAGCAGCATCATTTTGGGCCGCGACATCAGCGCGCGCCCGATCGCCACCATCTGCTGCTCGCCGCCGGAGATGTAGCCCGCCAGCGACCCGCGCCGTTCTTTGAGGCGCGGAAAATAGCCGTACACCAGCTCGAGATCGGCGGCGATGGCAGCACGGCCGTCGCGGCGCGTAAAGGCGCCGGTCAACAGGTTCTCCTCCACCGACAGGTGTCCGAAGCAATGGCGGCCCTCCATCACCTGGATGCAGCCGCGGCGCACCAGATCGTTGGGCGTGAGACCGTCGATGCGTTCGCCGGCAAATTCGATCGACCCCTTGGTGACCTCGCCGCGTTCCGAGCGAATGAGGTTGGAAATCGCCTTCAACGTGGTGGATTTGCCGGCGCCGTTGGCGCCGAGCAGGGCGACAATGCTGCCCGGTGCAACCGACAGCGACACACCCTTCAGCACCAGGATCACGTGATCGTAGATGACCTCGATGTTGTTTACCCCGAGCAGGGCGGCCTGCGCGCTGGTCGGCGTGGAGGGCAGGGTTGCGTCAGACACGACGGCCAAACTCCAAAAACAGCCTTGCAAGGCCGCCAACTGGGCGGCCTTGCGGTGTTGGCGGGATCGCCGCTCCGTCAGCTTTCCTTGGCGCAGTCGCGCGGCGTGATGTTCTTTTCTTTGGCGTACTTGGCCGCCGTGTCCTTGACCATCGGCGACAGCAACGACTCATCGGCGGTGTAGAAGTCGGTGATGATCTTCCACTGCTTGCCGTCCCACTGCTGCAGCCGGGCCTGGTCGGCGCCCTGGTGATCCTGGCAGGAGAACCGGATCGGCTTCAGCATGCCCTCGAAGCCCAGCTCCTTCAGCCGCTCGGCAGTGAGGTCGAGGTTTTCAAAGCCCCAGCGGATCTGCTCGCCGGTCAGCGGCTTCTTGCCGAATTTGCCCTGCGCGGTGCGAATCGCCTCGGTGCCGAGCATCGAGTTGATGACGCCGCGGTTATAGAGCACCTGCGCAAAATCGTCCTTGCCGGCGCTCTTACCCTTCGAGATCACGTACTTCTCGAGGTCCTCGTGCACTTTGAACTTGCCGGCGGGATGCTGCAACATCAGCGCCTTGTAGCCGATCGCCTGGTCGCCGGCCGGCGTCACGTCGGGCTCGGCACCCGACCACCATACGCCGATCATCTTGTCGCGCGGATAGGCGACCGCCGCCGCCTCCTTGATCGCGGTCGAGTTCATCACCCCCCAGCCCCACAGCAGCACGTAGTCGGGGCGGTCCTGGCGAATGGCGAGCCACTGCGATTTCTGCTCGACGCCGGGATGGGTCACCGGCACCGCCTTGAATTCGATGCCGTTGAGCTTGGCCCGCGCCTCCAGCGCCGGGATCGGCTCCTTGCCGTAAGGGCTGTCGTGGTAGACGAGCGTGATCTTCTTGCCCTTGAGCTTGTCGAAACCACCGAGCTCCTTGGCGATGTGCTGGATGGCGATGTCGGCTGCCGTCCAATAGCTGCCAAGGGCAATGAAGTTCCAGGTGAACACCGAACCATCCCGGCTCTCGGAACGGCCGTAGCCGGTCGTCAGCAGCGGGATCTTGTCGCCGGGCACCTTTTCGGTCAGCGCGAAGGTGATGCCCGTCGACAGCGGCGAGAAATAGCCGGCGCCGGTCGGTCCCTTGCCCTTCAAGCGCTCATAGCATTCAACGCCCTTGTCGGTGGCGTAGCCGGTCTCGCATTCCTCGAAGGCGATCTTGACGCCGTTGATGCCGCCGTCGCGCTCGTTGAGGAGCGTCCAATAGTCGGCGACGCCGTCGGCAAACGGGATGCCGTTGGGCGCGTAGGGGCCGGTGCGATAGACCAGCGCCGGCAAGAACTGCTCATTCTGTGCCACCGCCGGCTCGGCGAGCGCCGCCATGCCGACGAGGGCTGCTGCCAAGGCGAGAGTTGATCGGTTCATCGAGTCCTCCTTCATTCCGACCGAGGGATTCCGACCGACGGCCGGATCCTTGTCCTCCTGGCGGTTGCGCCAGGAGCATTGACCGGGAGCTTGCCTTTTTTTCTGACCATGCGCGCCGCTCCGCAAACTAGCGCGTTGGGTATTCAGCGGGGCCAAACCTCAATAGGGATACGGCCACAATCTGAGCTTCTCCTTGGCCACGGACCACAGCCGGGCAAAGCCCAGCGGTTCGACCACCAACAGATAGCAGATCAGCGCGCCGGTGATGATCAGCACCAGCAGCGATACGGTTTCCACCGTCAGCGGGATGCCCAGCGCGTGCGGTAGCTGGTCCAGCACGATCGGAAGGATGAGGATGAAGGCGGCGCCCAGGAATGCGCCCAGGATCGAGCCCAGGCCACCGATGATGACCATGAACAACAGTTGGAACGAGCGGTCGATATTGAAGGCCAGCGGCTCCCAGGCGCCAAGATAGACGAACGCCCACAATGCGCCGGCAATGCCGACCACGAACGAGGAGATGGCGAACGCCGACAGCTTGGCATAAAGCGGCCTGATGCCCATCAGTTCGGCGGCGATATCCATATCGCGGATCGCCATCCACTGCCGGCCGAGATTGCCGCGCACCAGGTTCTTGGTCATCAGCGCGAACACCGTCACGAACAGCAGACAGAGCAGGTAGCGCTCGATTGGCGTCGAGAACGTCAGTCCGAGAATTTTCAGCTCCGGGGCCGCGACCGAGCCGGACGGCGTGTAGTTGGTGAACCACTTGACGCGGATGAACACCCAGTCGAAGAAGAATTGCGCCGCCAAGGTCGCCACCGCCAAATACAGACCCTTGATGCGCAGGCTCGGTATGCCGAACAGAATGCCAACCAGCGCCGCCAGCACACCGCCGAGCAGGATCGAGGGCAGCACGGGCAGCGCCGGGATGGCGATCTCGGCTGCAAACCAGTCGAGTGGCAAGTGCACGCCGGTGGCGAACTTGTAGGCGCCATAGGCGCCGATCGCCATGAAGGCGCCGGTACCGAGCGAGATCTGCCCGCAATAGCCCATCAGGATGTTGAGGCCGATGCTGCCCAGCGCCAGGATCAGAAACGGGATCAGGATTGCGCGCAATAGGTAGTCGCTGCCGAACGGCCAGATCTTGAAGGTGGCGAGCAGCGGGATGCCAACGTAGGCCAGCGCCAGCAACAGCGCCAACGCCACGCGATCCTGGCGAATGGGAAAGATCGCCATATCGGCGGCATAAGAGGTCTTGAACTGGCCCGCCTCGCGATAGAGCATGGGAGTTGCGTTCTCCTAGATGCGCTCGATGATGCGTTCGCCGAACAGGCCCTGCGGCCTCACCAGCAGGACCAGCAGGGCCAGCACGTAGGCGAACCAATATTCGATGCCGCCGCCGATGTGCGGTCCAAGGTAGATCTCGGCCAGCTTCTCGCCCGCCCCGACCATCAAGCCGCCAACGATGGCGCCCGGTACCGAGGTGAAGCCGCCGATGATCAGGACCGGCAGCGCCTTCAGCGCCAGGAAGGTGATGGAGAACTGCACCCCGAGTTTGGTTCCCCACACCGTGGCGGCAACCAGCGCCACCAGCCCAGCCACCAGCCACACCACGAACCAGATCCAGCTGATCGGAATGCCGACCGATTGTGCCGCCGCATGATCATCGGCCACCGCGCGCAGCGCGCGTCCGGTTTTGGTATTCTGGAAGAAGATGGCGAGCCCCGCCACCAGCACGCCGGCGATCAGACCGCCCCAGACATCGAGCTTGTTGATCAGGATGCCGCCGGGAAAGAGGTTCTCGCCGACGATCCAGGCGTCGGTCGGGAACAGGCGCAGCGGATAGACGTCCGAGCCGAAGATCATCTGCGAGGCGCCCTCAAGCACGAAGGTGGCGCCAATGGTCGCCATGAACAAGGTCAAGCCGTCCTGGTTGACGAGGGGCCCGAGCACGAACCGCTGCACCAGCCATGCCGTCAGCGCCATGATGCCGGCGGCAAACATCAAGGCCAGCAGCACCGCCACCCAGGTCGGAAGCTCATGGTGGCTCAGAAAGTCGAGGCAGCGCACCATCGCCAGCCCCGCCAACAGCACCATCGCGCCCTGGGCAAAGTTGAAGACGCCGGACGCCTTGAAGATCAGCACGAACCCCAATGCCACCAGCGAATAGAGCACGCCCGACAACAAGCCGCCGAGCAACACCTCCAGCACCTGCCCCGCCAGCTGCACCGGCACCTCCTAATGGGCCACGCCGAGATAGGCGTCGATCACCGCCTGGTCGCCCTGCACGGCCGCCGGCGTGCCATCGGCGATCTTGCGGCCGTAGTCGAGGACCACGACGCGATCGGACAGGTCCATCACCACGCCCATGTCGTGCTCGATCAGCGCGATGGTGGTGTCGAAGGTGTCCTTGACGGTCAGGATGAAGCGGCTCATGTCCTGCTTCTCCTCCAGGTTCATGCCGGCCATCGGCTCATCGAGCAATAACAGTTCGGGCTCCATGGCGAGCGCGCGGCCGAGTTCGACGCGCTTTTGCAGGCCATAGGGCAGCTTGCCGACCGGCACCTTGCGGATGTGCGCAATCTCGAGGAAGTCGATGATGTGCTCGACCGCCTCGCGGTGGCGGATCTCCTCGCGCTGCGCCGGGCCCCAGTGCAGCATATGGGCAAGGATGCCTCGGCGCATTTTCAAGGTGCGCCCGGTCATGATGTTGTCGAGCGTCGACATGCCCTTAAACAGCGCCACGTTCTGGAAGGTGCGGGCGATGCCCTGGCTGGCGGCGAGGTAGGGGCGCATGTTGTGGCGGCGCCGGCCCTTGAAGGTGATGATGCCGTCCTGGGGATGATAGAAGCCGTTGATGACGTTGAGCATCGACGTCTTACCGGCGCCGTTGGGGCCGATGATGGCCCTGATCTCGCCCTTGCGGATGTCGAAGGAGACATCGCGCAAGGCCCGGATGCCGCCGAACGACAACGACACGTGCTCGACCGACAACAGCACCTCACCGGGCGCCAGCGCCGCATCGCCGGCGACCACGGGTCTGGGTTCGACGTCGGCTTTCATTCGGCAGCCTCCCGCAACGGCTCGCTCGGCGCCGGATAGACCGGCATGTCGACGATTCTAATATCGCCCTCAACCACGCCCTTGCGCCCGTCCTCGAACGTCATTTCGGTGGCGACGTGGCATGCCGCCGAGCCGTCGTAGAGCGCCGCGATCAACGCTGCGTAGCGTTCATTGATGAACGGCCGGCGCACCTTCTGGGTGCGGGTGAGCTCGCCGTCGTCGGCATCGAGCTCCTTGTGCAGGATGAGGAAACGGCGGATCTGCGAGGCCGCCATCTGCGGCTCTTGCGCCAGTGCCTTATTCATCTCGTCGACGCGCTGGCGCACCATCTCGTACACCTTGGGGTGCGCGGCCAGCTCCTGGTAGCTACCGTAGGCGATGTTGTTGCGCTCCGCCCAGTAGCCGACCGAGATCGGGTCGATGTTGATCAGCATGGTGGGGTAGTCGTGGCCCTGACCGAAGGCCACCGCTTCGCGCACTTCCGGATAGAACTTGATTCGGTTTTCGAGATACTTCGGCGCGAACAGTGCGCCGGAGTTGAGCCGGCCGACGTCCTTGGCGCGGTCGATGATCTTGAGGTGGCCGCGCTGATCGAAAAAGCCGGCATCGCCGGTGTGCACCCAGCCGTCCGGGCTCTTGGCGGCGCGCGTGGCCTCGTCGTTCTTGAAGTACTTGAGGAACACGCCGGGGCTGCGAAACAGCACCTCGCCGCTGTCGGCAATTCTGATCTCAACATCTAGCCCGGGCTTGCCGACACTGTCGGAATAGACCTCGCCATCGGGCTGCAGGGTGATGTAGACGCTGGCCTCGGTCTGACCGTAGAGCTGCTTCAGGTTGATGCCCAGCGCGCGGTAGAAGCGAAACAGCTCGGGGCCGATGGCCTCGCCCGCGGTATAGGCAACGCGGGTGCGCGACAGGCCCATGCGGTTCCTGAGCGGGGCGTAGATGAGGAGATCGCCCAGCCGGTAGCGCAGGCGATCGGCCAATGCCACCGGCTTGCCGTTGAGGATGTTCTCGCCGCAGCGCTGCGCCACCGCCAAGAAGTAGTCGAACATCTTGCGCTTCACCCAACCCGCGTCCTGCATGCGCACCATGATCTGGGTCAGCAGGTTCTCGAACACGCGCGGCGGCGCAAAGAAATAGGTGGGGCCGACCTCGCGGCGGTCTTCGACCACGGTTTCCGGGCTCTCCGGGCAGCACACGCACATGCCGGCGGCATAGGCCTGTCCGTAGGAGAACAGGTGATCGCCGACCCAGGCCATCGGCAGGTAGGCGAGCAGCGTATCGTCGGGACCGAAGTTGTCGAACCTGTTGCCGTTGCGGGCCGACACGACGATGTTGGTGTGCGTCAGCATCACGCCCTTGGGTCGCCCGGTGGTGCCGGATGTATAAAGCACGACGCTGACGTCGCTGCCCTTGCCCTTGGCAATCTCGTCCTGCCACCAACCGTCGGCACCCGGATTGCCGCGCAACTCGTCGCGGCCGAGTTTCTGGACGTCGGTAAAGGCGTGCAGATTGCTGCCCTGGTAGTCCTTGAGCCCGCGCGGGTCGTCGTAGATGATCTTCTTCAGATGCGGCAGTCGATCCGCCATCGACACCACCTTGTCGACCTGCTCCTGGTCCTCGACCACGGCGATGCTGGCCTCGGCGTGCTCGAGCACGTAGGCCATCTCATCGGCAACCGAGTCCTGGTAGACCGGTACCGGGATGCCGCCGAGGCACTGCACGGCGGCGAAGGTTGCATAGAGCCGCGGCCGGTTGTCACCGATGATGGCGACGGTGTCGCCGCGCTTGAGATCGAGTTTGCGCAGCCCGATGCTGAGGGCGCGCACTTCCTCATGCAATCGCGACCAGCTCCACGTCTGCCAGATGCCGAAATCCTTGTGCCGGATTGCCGGTCGGTTTGCGTACTTGCTCGCGTTGCTGATCAGAAGCTTGGGTAGCGTGTCGAGTGCGTCTTCGCGGGCAGCCACCGCTGCCGAGGCACTGGTCCCATTCACGCTTGCGCACTCCTCCCTATCCTGGCCAGCCTGGCCATCGCACCATGCCGGCTTTTTGTTTGGTGTTTTATCGTCGCCGACCCTGTTGTGCAATGCGGCGTCGGCCCAGCCAGCGGTCTTTCAGCTTGGACTTTAGTTCCAGATGCCGCGGGTCGGGATCGCGGCGGCGGCCGCAACCGGGCAACCGGCCAGGCCCTGCGGGCGTCGGCCCCCCGGCCGGCGACGGCGCCCAAAGCCGCAGGCCCCGAGCCGCCCTTGCGACCCCCAAGCGGCCCATGTTAGCCGATTGCCTCGGAAGCTGACGTGAACCGGGAGTATGAAGATGATCGACTACGGGCATTTCGTCGGTGGCAAGTCGGTTGAGGGTAAAAGCGGCCGCAGCGGCGACGTGTTCCAACCAATGACCGGTGAGGTGCGCGCCAAGGTGGCGTTCGCCAGCAAGGCGGAGGTGGCGGCGGCGGTCGAAAATGCCAAAGCCGCGCAACCCGCCTGGGCGGCGACCAATCCGCAGCGTCGGGCCCGTGTGCTGATGAAATTCCTGGAGCTGGCGCACCGCGACTACGACAAGCTCGCCGATTGCCTGGCCCGCGAGCACGGCAAGACCATTGCCGATGCCAAGGGCGACATCCAGCGCGGCTTGGAGGTGGTCGAGTTCGCTTGCGGCGTGCCGCACCTCATGAAAGGCGAGTACACGGAAAGCGCCGGACCCGGCATCGACCTCTACTCGATTCGCCAGCCGCTCGGGGTGGTGGCCGGCATTACGCCCTTCAACTTTCCGGCAATGATACCGCTGTGGAAGTGCGCACCGGCCATCGCCTGCGGCAATGCCTTCATCCTCAAACCGTCGGAGCGGGATCCCGGCGTGCCCATCATGCTGGCCGAGCTGATGCTGGAGGCGGGCCTGCCGCCGGGTATCCTTAACGTCGTCAACGGTGACAAGGAAGCGGTCGATGCCATTCTCGACCATCCCGACATCGCCGCCGTCGGCTTCGTCGGCTCGACGGCAATTGCCGAATATATTTACGCGCGCGGCACCGCCACCGGCAAACGCGTGCAGTGCTTCGGTGGCGCCAAGAACCACATGATCGTCATGCCCGATGCCGACATGGAGCAGGCGGTCGATGCCCTGATCGGCGCCGGCTATGGCTCGGCGGGCGAGCGCTGCATGGCGGTGTCGGTGGCCGTACCGGTGGGTGAGGCCACTGCCGACAGCTTGTTGCAGCGGCTGATCCCGCGCGTCGAGAGCCTCAAGATCGGGCCCTCCACGTCCGCCGACGCCGACTTCGGGCCGCTGGTGACCGCGGCGCATCTGAAAAAGGTCAAAGACTACGTCGATCTCGGCATCGCCGAAGGCGCCGAGCTCAAAGTCGATGGCCGCAATTTCCGCATGCAAGGCTATGAGTCGGGCTTCTATATGGGCGGCTGCCTGTTCGACCGGGTTGAGCCAAACATGCGTATCTACAAGGAGGAGATTTTCGGGCCAGTGTTGTCGGTGGTGCGCGCCAACAGCTACGCCGATGGGCTGAAGCTCGCCAACGACCACGAATTGGGCAACGGGGTCGCCATCTTCACCCGCGACGGCGATGCGGCGCGCGACTTCGCCGCCAAGGTCAATGTCGGCATGGTCGGCGTCAATGTACCGATCCCGGTACCGCTCGCCTACTACACCTTCGGCGGCTGGAAACGCTCCGCCTTCGGCGATCTCAACCAGCACGGTCCCGATGCGATCCGCTTTTATACCAAGACCAAAACCGTGACCTCGCGCTGGCCCTCGGGGGTCAAGGAGGGTGCTCAATTCGTGATCCCGACCATGCGCTAGCCGAGGGTGCCGCCGGCGGCCGTGGGGTTGGCCCGCCATGAACTACCGCCACGCCTACCATGCCGGCAACTTTGCCGATGTGGTCAAGCACGCGGTGCTGGCGCACACGATCGACTACCTGAAGCGCAAAGAGACGCCGTTCCGGATCATCGACAGCCACGCCGGCCGCGGCCGCTACCGCCTGGATGCCCTCGAAGCGGACAGGACGCAGGAATGGCGGGCAGGGATCGGCCGTCTGGTCGGGCCGCAGGCCCGGCCGCTGCCGCCGGCGCTGGCCACGCTCATGAGCCCCTACCTTGCCGTGCTGGCTGTGGAGAATGCGCCGGGCGAAACTACGCACTATCCCGGCAGCCCCGCCATCGCCCAACGCCTGATGCGTGCGCAGGACACCCTGATCGCCAACGAAGCCCATCCCGACGAGCGCAAGGCCTTAGAGGCGAGCCTCGGCGCGGTGCGCGGCGGCGCCGTCAAGGTCATGGGACTGGACGGTTGGGTGGCGCTACGCGCGCTATTGCCGCCGCCGGAACGCCGCGGCGTGATCCTGATCGACCCGCCGTTCGAGGCGGAGGGCGATCTCAACCGGTTGGCCGAGGCGCTGACCGACGGCTTGCGCCGCTTCGCCACCGGCATTTTCCTGGCCTGGTATCCGATCAAAGATGACCGCACGCCGCGCCGCCTCGCCAAAGCCGTGGCCGGCGCGGCCGGCGACAAGCTGTTGGCGCTCGAGGTGTTGATCCAGCAACCACGCAATCGCGAGGCGCTCAACGGCTGTGGATTGTTGATCGCCAACCCGCCATTTCCGCTCGCCGGCCAGCTCACGGCGGCGGCACCGGCGCTTGCACGAACCTTGGCTCGGGGGGCTGGTGCACACTGTTCCGTGCGCTGGCTCAAGGCGTTGCGCGGCCAATAGGAGCGAAGAACTCAAGACCCTGCGGAGCGCCGTAAATCGTGATATTTATACGCTAATTTGCCTTGCGCAGGTTGGGGCAATCATCGATACTTCGCCGCAGTTCGGGCGGCCTATCGGACCCGGCGGAGACTGCTGAGACTGTTCTGAGATGATTTGCGCAGACGCGTTATTCATATCTCGCGCACCTCACGTTCCCCGATATCGGACGAGACTGCCTAACCTTCACCCGCGCCGGCTCGCCAGCAGCTGACGCACTTTTTGCATTTACCGGGGACATGGAGACCTCGCATGCGGCAGAACGGAACTGTCAAGTTCTTCAACCAGTCGAAAGGGTTTGGGTTCATCACCCCGGACCAGGGCGGAAAAGATGTGTTTGTGCACATTACAGCCGTGGAACGGTCTGGCATCGGGCCTCTGGATGAGGGCATGCGCGTGTCCTTCGAAACCGAACCTGACAAGCGCGGCAAAGGACCAAAGGCGGTCAATTTGCAGACCGCGACGTAAGGGGCGACGACCACCGTCACCCGCCAGCAACGCGTGACGGGAAAGTGCCGGCCGCAGGGTGCTTTGCGGCCGCGACTGTGCAAGCCTGGCGATCTTGGGCCGTCCGCCCCGGATCGCTTTTGTGTTTCAAGGGGGGCCACACGCGATTTGGTTTTTGCCGGGGAAAGCCGCGTTCGGGGCATACGAGCGTCAAGGGAATCAGCGATGACAGTCTTGAAATGGATTGAGCCCTGCGCGCTGGGGTTGGTGCTGGCGTTGGCGACGGCGACCGCCGCCGAGGCCCAATGCAACACCATTGGCGGCAAAGGCACAGCCGGTTCGCTCGATGGCGCGCGCTTTCAGGCCTACGAAGCCATGCTGCAGGGCACCGACCTTGGCATGTGGGCGACCTGGATGGCCACCGGGGCCAAGGTTGGCGATGCCCCGGGCTACACGGTGGCGGGCCTGAAGTTCAAATGCGCGCCCGACGGCCAGGGTCAGGAGTGCCATGCCCGGGCAAAATTCTGCAAAAAGCCCTGAGCAGGGGCAAGGCAAGACAGTCGAAGCCAGTGCCAGTCTAAGCCAGTGCCAGTCCAAGCCAGTGAAGGAGGGCAAACGATGACGCGTCTCAACCAGGGTCTGACGGCGATTGCGGCCGCCGCTGTTTTGGCGCTGGCCGCCGGCCAGGCGCAGGCACAGTGCGTGAACAAGGCCGGTCAGGGCACCAACACCACGGAAGACGGTGCCAAGAGCCAGGCCTATGAGGCGGTATTGCAGGCGACCGACTGGGGCATGTGGTCGGCGTGGATGGCCCAGGGCATGAAATACGGCACTGCCCCCGGCTACAAGGTAAGCAACGTGAAGGCGCGCTGCAAAAAGGCAGGCCTCGGCAGCGAATGCGTGGTGCAGGCGCGGCTGTGCAAATGACGCCATCACCCCGTGACCGTGACTGATCGGCCACGGCACCTGCAAAAGCGGTGGGCGCAATCCGCCCGTACTCGGCATTACCGACGGGCCGCGCCATAATGCGCGGTGTCCATGACTTGCTGGAGGTGAGGCTATGAAGACCTTGTTCGGGTTGGTGCTCGGCGGTTGCGCACTGGCGGCGCTGGTGCTCTACACGGGAACACCGGCAGAGGCGAAATGCGGCAAGGCGAGTGCCTCAGGGCTCGGCCTTGGAGAAGATATGGCCAAAGAGATGGCGAAGATGAACCTCGCCGCTGGCCTGGAAGAGAAGAAAATGAAGGCCAAAGGCAAGGTCACGTACAAGTGCTCGGGCCCCTTCATGTCAGAGTGCAAGGCCAGCCAGCGGGCGTGCTAACACACCATCCGCCCAATTTTTGGGGGGCCGACTGGCAAGCGCCGGACGGTCCCTTTTTGTTCGCGGCTTGTCGCCGGCGCGTGCGCCAACAATTTAGACTTTGGTTGCTTTGCGACACTAGACTGGGTTCTGGTTGCGGGCCATGCTCCAGCGCACAACAGCGAGACCACAATGACCCTCAAGTCGATTCTGCTATCGCTCGGCGTTGTCGCCCTGGCGACCTCGTCAGCAGTCGCCGCCGAAGAGGTGCGCAGCGGTCGCATGTTGACCACGGCCGACGGCCCGTCGACACCGGCGGCGCGCCGTAAGCGGCCACCGATCGAAGTCGATATCTACGCGCCGCGGCGCCGTGGCGGCTATTCCTTTGGCGTGCAGGATGTGACCAGCACCTACAACAGCCGCAACCCGCCGCCCTACGCCCACGTCCGGCAAACCCCGAGCGGGCCGTTCGACAGCGGCTTCTTCTTTGATTCGGGAATTGGCCCTCGCGGCGGCGACGCCCCCTATCCGCACTGAGATCGCTGGCAGTGGCTGGAGTGCGCTGGCCGCGACCTGCGGGCGCGCGCGCCATCGAGCTCAGCCCGGCTGTTGTCAGCCGACGCCGCTCACACGCGCTGCCACAGCCTGGCGCAAAGCTGTTGACGCTGGCAGCGCGGCGCTAGGCAGTGCCGGGGAGGGGCGATAGTGTGCACGCTCCGCCCTGTCGCGATGATCAATCGGAGCGCGCTCATGCATCGTCCCTCGCTGCTCGCGGCCTTGGCCGCCGCCGCCTTCACCACCATCGCCGTAGCCGCCCAGCCGGCCGAGGCGCGGTGCACCACGCTCGCCTTCTCGGTCAACGATTACGGCAAGGACGGCCCGACCAAGGACGCCCAGGCGCTGCTCGACAAATACATCGCCAAATGGACGAAGGAGAACAACGTCACCAACTACAGCGTCGGCAAGAAGGACGTGAGTTGTGAATTGTTCCTCAACTTCATCGTGTTCGACGAGCACACCTGCAAGGCCACCGCGCTGGTGTGCTGGCCGGGCGAGGGCGGGCCGCCGGCCACGGCGACGCCGGCCGCTGCCCCGGCCTCCAAGTCCATGCCGGCGGCCAAGCCGGTGAGCAAGAAGACTGCCGGTTGAGGCCGACCGATCAGGTCGAGTACTGAGCAATCGCAAGGTGCCGGCACGGGTGCGGTAGCGGTGCGCCCATTGACGACAGCATCGGGCCTTGAGTTGATATTGTCAGCAATGCGATCGATCACCGCGCAGATTGGTGTCTTGCGCGCCGCGGCGACGCGACCTGAGACCCGAAGCGCGGGGCAGCGCCGCGCCTCAGCGCTCCGCAATCACCCGCTCGGCCCTGAGACCCTCGAGCTCGCCTTGGCTCAAGCCTAGCCAGCTCTCCAGCACCTGTTGCGAATGCTCACCCAGCAGCGGCGCGGCCTTGACCGGCGGCGGCGCCCCATCGTGGCGAACCGGCCAGGCCGGCACGCGGTAGTCCTTGACCACCGGGTGCTCCATCACCGGCAGCATGCCGCGGGCGCGCAAACTTTCGTCCTCGATCAGTTCCCGGGTATCGAGCACGGCGCCGGCGGGAATGCCGGCGCTGCCGAGCAGGCGCATCGCCTCATGCTTGTCGTGTTTCAGGGTCCACGCGGCAACAAGGTCATGGATGAAGGCCTCGTGCTCGAGGCGGAGGGCGGGGCTCTCGTAGCGGCGATCGCCGATCAAGTCCGGCCGTCCGATCACCTGCAATAGCCGCTTCCAATGTTCCGGATTGGCGCGGCTGGTGTAGACGTAGATGTAATCGTTGGGCCCGCCGCCCTTGCAGGGAAAGATCCCCTGCGGGGGATTGCCGCCCGATACCGATTGGTCGCCAACCCGCGGCACCGGGCCGCCCTTGCGCGCCTGGGTGGCGAAGGCGAGGCGGATATAGTGCAGCATCGCGTCCTGCATCGCCACCTGCAGGCGCTGACCCTTGCCGGTGCGGTTCTTTTCGTAGAGCGCCCCCAAAATGCTGATCGCCAGCAGCATGCCGGTGCCAGTGTCACCGAGCGTCGGGCCCGGCTTGATCGGCGGACCGTCGGGCGCACCGCTGATGCTCATGACGCCGCCGACCGCCTGGGCGATCATGTCGAAGGCGAGGTTGTTCTCGAACGGGCTACCCTCGCCGAAACCCTTCACCTGCGCATAGATGAGGCCGGGATTGAGTTTGGAAAGCACTGGGTAGCCGAGCCCGAGGCGTTCGATCGCTCCCGGCGCGAAATTCTCCACAAACACGTCGGCCTTGCGCGCCAGCTCCAACAGCAGCTTTTTGCCAGCGCCCGACTTGAGGTCGATGGCCAACGACTTCTTGTTGGCATTGAAGGTGAGAAAATAGAAGGAATCCCGATCCGGCTCGGACAGGATGACGCGCCCGGGATCGCCGGCCTTGGGGTTTTCGACCTTGACCACTTCGGCGCCGAGCCACGCCAACGCCTCCGTGCACGAGGGGCCGGCCTCGAATTGCGACAGATCCAGGACGCGCACGCCCTTGAGGCACTCCAGCGATTTGCCGTTGGCTTGCATTGCGGCCGAGCTCCCATGTTCTCAACGCTCACGGCGGATTAAACCGCGAGCCCGTCTTGCCGCGCAATTGCTGCTTTCGCACCCCAGCCGTCAAACCGTTGCAACCGGCGTCGCCGGCGAGCCGACGGCGCCGGGGAGGCGCAGTGGCGGCCCGGTGAACAGGAAGCGGCTGCGGTTGTTGGCTCGCAGCCATTGCGCGAGCTCGGACAACCGGAACAGTTCGCCGAGATTGACCCCGGTCTTGAACAGGCAATGCTGGTGCAGGGGCAGCATGGCGCAGGCCCCCGGTCGCACCGACGTCGGCAGCAGCTCGACGGCATAGTTGTCGGCGATCAGGGCCACCAGTTTGCTCTCGCTCACCCACTGCTGCAGGCGCTGGTCGCTGCCGTCGAGCCCGGTGCAGACCGTCTCCAACAGATGCTTGTCCGGGGTCTTATTGCCTTCGAGCACGACCTCGTCGAAGCCGGTGCGCAGCAGCACGAAATCGCCGGCCTCCACCGTCACGCCGTCGGCTGCCATCACGCGCATCAGATCATCATAGCCGACGGCATGGCGCTTGCGGCCGAAGTGATGAAACAGGTCGATCATGACGCCGCGCCCCTGCAGGCATTTGACCGCCATATTCTCGACCCCCAGCGCCTTGGCACACGACGTGGCCTTGGCCTCGACGAAGCTGCCGGGCACGGCGCCGCTGTCGCTGGCCTCGATCGGTCCCACCAGGTCGATGCCGCCACGGTAGCCGTTGTAAAAGGTGGGCTCGGGCGTGCCAGTATCGTTGGCATCGAACATGGCACCAACGTGGGCGAGCGTGTCCCACTGCGTCGAATACTGCAGGTGCATGATGACGGCATCATCATTGACGACATCGGTGAGACCCGGCACGTCCCAGCCGGTGCGGTAGAGCCAGTTCGGCTTGTCATCACGCAGGGTCGGTCGCAGCTGCGGCGGATGCCGGCGCGGGTTGAGCACGTTGCCGCCGGGGTAGTCGAGGGGCAGCGACAGGCAAAAGGTCAGGCCCTCCTTCACCTCGGCGATGCCTTGCTTGACCTTGTCCGGGGTGAGTTCGTTGAGGCGCCCGAGCTGATCGTCGGGGCCGTAGTCTCCCCAGGTGGAGTTCTCAGGACGCCGCTTCCAGCGCGTGTTCTCGGCCATTGTCTTTCCCTCGTGTCGGCGCGATGCGGCGCGAACTCTAGCACCGGGCGCGGGCGCGCGTCTGCCGCATCGCCGGCAGCGTCCGCACCGGGTCGCGGCGCCAGGCCTCGCGCGTGACTGGCGCGCGACCTCGCTGCCCCATAGGCACCGCAAGCCGCACCGGCCAACAGCTCGGGCGCATCTGCCACCGCCCGCCCTTCAGCATTGTTTTCGCCAGGGGAAGCGCGCTAGGCTTGCGCGCGAACGGGTCGAAGGAGCGCTGCTATGGGCAAGAAGATCGCGATCGTTGGCGTCGGCGCCGTCGGCGGCTACGCCGGCGCGCACATGGTGCAGGCCGGCGAGGACGTCACCTTCATCGATCCCTGGCCCCAGCACGTGGCGCATATGCGCCAAGCGGGCTTGCGCGTGACGCATGCCAGAGACGTGCCCGAATTCACGGTGCCCGTGCGTGCGCTTGACCTCACCGACGTACAGCAGCTGGCCAAGGAAAAGCCCATCGATATCGCCTTCGTGTGCATGAAATCATACGACACGGCTTGGGCCACCACCATGATCGCGCAGTACCTGGCGTCCGACGGCTTCGTGGTGTCGCTGCAAAACTGCATGAACGAAGAGACCATCGCCGGCATCGTTGGGTGGGGCAAGACGCTCGGCTGCATCGCCAGCTCGATCACCGTCAATCTGCCCGAGCCCGGCCACATCCACCGCGGCGCCGGCAAGCGCGGCGCCGGCCACATCGTATTCCGCGCCGGCGAAGTCCACGGCCGCATCACGCAGCGCGCCGAGCAGGTGTGCCGGCTGGTCGGCTATGCCGACAGCGCCAAAGCCACCGACAACTTGTGGGGCGAGCGCTGGTCGAAACTCGTCGCCAACGTGATGGGCAACGGCCTCTCCGCCTGCACCGGCCTGACCGGCGGCCAGGTGGTGGGCAACGATGCGCTGCGCCACTTCTCAACCCGGCTCGGCAGCGAGGCAATCCGCGTCGGGCAGGCGCTCGGCTATCAGCTCGAGGAGATCTTGCATTTGCCGCCCGAGACCATCGCCCGCGCCGGCGAGGGCGACGCCGAGGCCCTGCGCAGCTGCGACGCCCAGCGGCTCAAGGACGCCAAGGCCACCGCGGCCGAGCAGCGCCCATCCATGGGCCAGGACATGCTCAAGGGCCGACGCACGGAGATCGAGTTCCTCAACGGCTACGTGGTGCGGGAGGCGGCCCGGCTCGACCTGCCGCGGCGCGCCAACGCCGCCTTGACCCAGATCGTCAAACAGGTGGAACGGGGCGAATTGCCAGCCGATCCGCGACACATCCTGGACTTGCGCCTGAACTGACGGTGAGGTTGCCGCCGGCGCCGCCCGTGCGGCGTTTGCTATGACACGCTCGGTGCGGTTCAGTACAAACGGCTGCCGTGGTTCTGGTCCACCTGCTGGCGCAGCCAACGCACTGCAGCTTCGGCGGTGGCGAACAACAGGCGGTGCTGCATCACGTGGTCGAGGTAAACGAGCCAGCTGCCGCCACGGTTGAGGATGGCGATATTCCGCCCGCGGTAGGTGTCCGACCAGAACTCCTCTTCATGCTCGAGTGCCTGCATGGCTTTTGCCTCATGATCATCTGCTGCCGGCCTCGTTGCCCGAGAGCCGCTTTGCCGGTTTAACCCCATAAACGGCGGCGCGTTCCCACTCCGTTGCCCGCTGCGTACGGGGATCACGACGGCGCGGGCCGGGAGCCGGCGCGCCGAGCGCAAGCGTGACGCAAGCAATAATCGTGCAACTTGCTGCGCGCGGCTTCGCGGCGACGCCGTTGAGAGGCCAAGATCGCCATGAAATTCCGTGGCTTGCAGCGTCGCCGGCGCTGCCGGCCGGTGCGAGCTGGCGGCCCGGGTAGGGGTCACGACGTGTGCGGATGGGTCGGCGGTTGCCAGGTTTTGCGACAGTCGGGCATCGCGGCCGATCGTCGGAGGCGTGCCCGCTCAGCCTGCGCGCGTGGCCCCCGGTTACATCAGCTTCGGGTCGAGGCCACCCATGCGGCAAACTTCCTTCCACTCCGCGGCGGTGACGGGCTGCACCGACAACCGCGCCGAGCGCACGAGCGCCATCTGCGCCAGTTTGGGGTTCGCCTTCACGGCGCTCAGCGTCACGGGCTTTGGCATATCGGTGACGGCGCGCACGTCGACGCATTGCCACACGCCGGTGTCGTCGCTGGCGTCCTGGTGGGCCAGCGCGCACACTTCGACGATGCCCACGATCTCCTTGCCGACGTTGGAGTGGTAGAAAAAGCCGCGGTCGCCGAGCCGCATCGCCTTCATGTTGCCGCGGGCGAGGAAATTGCGCACCCCTTCCCAGGGCTCGCCCTTGCTGCCGCGAGCCTTCTGTTGTTGCCAGGAAAAGCTGTCGGGCTCGGATTTGAAGAGCCAGTAGGCGGGGCCCGATCGGGTATCGCCAGCGGGCTCAAAGGTGGCGGCTGGCGCCTTGCGTTGACGGGGCATGTTGGCCTCCCAAGACCTGCCAGGGCGCGCCCGAGCGCCGGCGGTTGCCGCCACGCCCGCGGTCGGCTGCTGCCCCACGCGCGCTGGCATTTCGGGCATCCTAGCGGCAGTTGGCGATGCTGGGCGAGCGAGAAAGTCGGGCGCGCGGCGTGGGCGCGCCCGTGCCAAATGCCCCTGGGTCCCGGGCGTCCCACGCGCCCGGCAGGCGCCGTGCGCCCTCAAGCTCGGGGTTGGCGCCGTCAGGGCGTGTCGTCAGTGCTTCATGTCTCAGTGCTTCATGGTGGGGTGCCCACCCGGCGACGCGGCGCCGATCGGTGCCACCGCATATTCGACCTCGACCGCGCCGGCCTTCTCGAAGGTGAGAGTGCCCTTGACCTTCTCGCCCTGCTTCAGGCCATCGCGCAGCCCGAGCAGCATCAGATGGTAGCCGCCGGGTTTCAGCTCGACGGTCTGGCCGGGCTTGATCTCGAGCCCGTTCGGCAGATGGCGCATCTTCATGACGTTGTTGCTCATCGACATTTCATGCACCTCGACGCCGCTGGCCCCGGTGAGCGAGCCGCCCATTAGGCGATCCGGCTCGGCGCCGGCGTTGCGGATCTTCATGTAGGCGCCGCCGACCTTGGCGCCGGCCGGTGTGGCTCTGGCCCAGGGTGCTTCGACGGTCAGGTTGCCAACCGTGTAACTGTCGCTCTGGGCTAAGGCGGTGGCCGCGGCAAAAGAGATGGCCGATGCCGCCATCAAAACGGCGCCGGCGCGGCGGCCGGCCTGCCGCTGGCGCGGCCGAGCCCACAGGGTCATAAGCATGATCGTCATCCTCAGCATGGAAGGGAAGGGGAGACGCCCGTGGCGGGCGCCGTCTTGAAGGCCAAGCTCGTCAGCGCCGCACCAGG
>Ga0126376_10000298_pt1 | contig 23398 bp, 25 predicted proteins | sample PanSoiMetPlot_15_FD_92760 | JGI IMG/M metagenome (GOLD analysis project Ga0126376, IMG submission 92760) | Tropical forest soil microbial communities from Panama - MetaG Plot_15 | ecosystem: Environmental > Terrestrial > Soil > Tropical forest > Bulk soil | place: Panama | collected 2016-02-17 | reverse complement strand
TTTGCGCTATCCCTGGCCGGGAAATGTTCGCGAACTAAGAAATCTGGTCGAGCGACTTGTGATTGTTTGCCCGCAGGCGCGCATCGAGCCGCATCATCTTCCGCCTGAACTTTTCCGTGGCGTATCCGAAAGTTTGCACCAGCCGTATGGCACGCTGCACGAAGCGCGCAGCGCTTACGAACGCGAATTTATTTTGCGCAAGCTCCAGGAAAACCGCTGGAACATGACGCAAACCGCCAGCGCACTCGGGCTCGAACGCTCGCACCTCTACCGCAAGATGAAATCGCTCGGCATCGCCGCGCCGGACTAGGTTTCTTCATGTCAAAGCCAGCGACAAAACAAAAACCAAAACACCGTGCCGGATTTGTCGCCATCGTCGGGCGTCCCAATGCCGGAAAATCCACACTGCTCAATCGCTTCGTGGGCCAGAAAGTCGCCATCGTCACGTCCAAGCCGCAGACGACACGCAACCGCATTCAAGGTATAGCGACCCGGCCCGAAGGCCAGATCGTTTTCATTGACACGCCGGGCATTCACGAAGCGAAATCTGCTCTAAACAAACAGATGATGCGGGAAGTTGCCGCCGCAGTCGAAGGAATCGACGTTCTTCTGCTGATGGCGGATGCGAGCGCCATGCAGCCGCACTCCGATCATTTGCTCATTGACCGCGCGAAACGCTTCGGCGGAAAAACGATTCTCGCGCTGAATAAAGTCGACAAACTCCCCAAAGCGAAACTTCTTCCGATGCTCGATTCGTTTCGCAAGGAGTTTGAGTTTTCGGCGATGGTTCCCATTTCTGCACTTAAAGGGGATGGCTGTGACCATTTACTGAGAGAGATTCTGAATCTGCTTCCCGAGGGCGAACCTTATTTCGCCGAGGATCAGGTCACGGATCAGCCGGAACGTTTTCTCACAAGCGAGATTATTCGTGAAAAAGCTATTGCGCTGACGTATCACGAGGTTCCTCACGCGCTCGCCGTAATCGTAGACAAGTGGGAAGAAAAACCCAACTTACTTCACATCGAAGCAACGATGAACGTCGAACGCGACTCGCAAAAGAAAATTCTAATTGGCCACAAAGGGGGAATGCTGAAGAAAGTTGGCACGCAGGCCCGCAAGGAACTCGAAGAGATTTTAGGAACAAAAATCTATCTCGGATTGTTTGTAAAAGTTGTTCCCGATTGGCGGGAAAATCCGCAACGTGTCCGTGAACTCGATTGGCACACGCAGTTAGAAGCCCTTGGCGAAGAACAAGCCCTTCGTGCAGGCGCAGAACACCAGGACGAAGCTGCAGCAGATTTAGACGTGCAAATTGATGTCGCACCTTACGAGCGGGATACCAACGACAGTGATGACGAAGAGGAGATCCACAAAGCTTAGGTCTTGGCTTTGCTCTTGGCCTTGGCTTTCACGGGGAGCGTTACATCCTGCTTGCGTACGCGCACACGAAGCACTTTGGTTTGATTCGCATCTAAGACCTCAAAGCGATAGCCGCTGAGTTCGATATTGTCGCCAGGCGCGGGAACTTTTCCGCTGGCGTGACTCAGCAAACCAGCGAGGGTCGTAACCGTCTCCGCCGAATTTTCTCCGAAATGTATGCCCAGCAACTCTTCCACTTCCGGAATCGCAAGCCCGCCGGGCAGAACCACCACTCCGCCGTCCTCTTTGACAATTTCCGCCGCTGCGCTCGAGGTTTCGTCGCCGGTTTCGCCGACGATTTCTTCGACAAGGTCTTCCATCGTCGCAATGCCGGCCACGCTGCCATGCTCGTCGATCACGACGGCGATGCTCTGGACTTTTTGGCGCATCTCTTTCAAGAGTTCGGAACCAATCTTTGTTTCCGGGATGAACAGAGCCGGTTTCATCAGTTCCCGAACTTTGCGGCGCGGAAGATCGCTGTCGGAGATTGTCAGCAAATCCTGCGCGTGGACAATGCCAGCGATATCATCAATGGAATTCTCAAAAACCGGAAGGCGTGCAAAACCGGTTTCGACAAATTTTGAGTGAAGCTCTTCGAGAGTGGCATCCGCAGAAATGGCGAGGATGTCTGGACGCGGAGTCATCAATTCGCGAACGCGCTTGTCGCTGAATTCCACGACTTGTTCGATCAAATCGGCTTGTTCGGGTTCGATGATGCCTTCTTCTTCGGCCGCTTCCACAAGAGCTTCAATTCCCTCTTCGGTGCGCTGCTCGTCGGTTTTCTCTTGCTCTTTTTCGGAGATACGCGCGAGAGTTTCTGCACCTTCGACGAATACGCGGAATGGCCATACGAGCCACAAACTGGCGCGAATGGTCGGAAGCAAGGGGAGAAGCCATCTTCCCGTGGTGCGATAGAGGAGGACGTCGGGAATGAAATGCATCGCAACGACAACTTCTAGCGCAATGAAAACGCTTAACTCGACCAAAGCTTCCCAGGTGCCGGGGACGAAATAGAAAACGCCACGCGTGGTTTCGAGAACAAGAAACGCAAGCCAGAAATGTCCAAGGATACGGAAAGCGCGGCCACCGCTGCGGCGATTTATTTTGAGTTTGGGCTCGATCTCAACTTCAAAGATGTCGAGGTGCTCGTGAACGGGACCAGTGGTCATGCGGCCGAGCTCGCGATAGATCAAAGTGAGGTAGGAAAAAACGGGCAGAAAGAGGGCGAGCAAAATCACGCCAATGACGTAAAGCCAGGTGTAGCTCATGGCTCAAGCCCCAGCTTGCGGCGAAGTTTGTGTTCGATGCGATCCATTTGGCCCCGATCCGTCTCGTGATCATATCCCAAGAGGTGCAAAATTCCGTGAAGGATAAGGACGCAAATTTCCGTTTGGAGCGAGCGACCGTTTTTCTTAGCGTAGCGAGCAGCGACGGCGGGGGCAATGGCGATGTCGCCGAGAAAGTTATCTTTGTTCACGCGTTTTGTGGATTGCGCGGGGAAAGACAGAACGTCGGTTGGCCTATTTTTCTTGCGATAGATCTTGTTGAGGCGAGCGATTTCGGAGTCCGTGACAAATGCGATTGCGGCCCGATCAGATTTTAGTTTCAACTGATGCATCGCTTTTGCAGAAAAGTTTTGCAATGGCTGCAGAACAAGCCTGGTTTTTTTCTGTTTGTTGAGGATGGTCACTTCAGCAATTCAACTTTGGTCGAGTTTCCGAAGATCAATTTCCGGACTTTCCGTTGGAGCGCTGAGGGTGCGAAGCGTCGTATTCCTCGTAGGCGCGGATGATGCGCTGGACGAGGTTGTGGCGGACGACGTCTTTTTCGCTGAACTGGGTGCAGCCGATGCCTTCGATTTTGCTGCAGATTTCGAGGGCTTCGATGAGGCCGCTGCGTTTGCCGGAGGGCAAATCAATCTGCGTGATGTCGCCAGTGATGACGGCCTTGGAGTTGAAGCCGAGGCGAGTCAAAAACATTTTCATTTGTTCGCTGGTGGTGTTTTGCGCTTCGTCGAGAATGACGAATGAGTCGTTCAGCGTGCGGCCGCGCATGAAGGCGAGCGGCGCGATTTCAATGATTCCCTTTTCCAGAAAAGTCTCGAGCTTGTCGGCATCGAGCATTTCGTAAAGAGCGTCGTAGAGCGGGCGCATGTAGGGGTCGACTTTTTCCTGGAGAGTGCCCGGGAGGAAGCCGAGCTTTTCGCCGGCCTCGACGGCAGGACGCGCGAGGATGATGCGGTTGACTTGTTTCGTGAGCAGAGCGCTCACGGCCATGGCGACGGCGAGATAGGTTTTGCCGGTGCCACCGGGACCGATCCCGAAGACCATGTCGTGAGCTTCGATCTGTTCCATGTAGTGTTTTTGCGTGGCGTTTTTCGGCGTGACTTGTTTCTTGCCGAAGGAGCGTGGTTTACCGTGTTCGAAGATTTGGCTGGCGGTGGCGTTCGGCTCATCAAGAGCAATGCGCATGAGGCTTTTGACTTCTTCGCCGGAGAGATGGCGGCCGTTGCGCGTCGCGTGGTTATACTCTTCGACGATTTTGACGGCGCGATCGACGGACTCGTGAGTGCCTTCGACGGTGAGCTTGGTGTCGTGCAAGTGCGTCCGAACGTGGAGCGATTCCTCGAGCAGGCGGACATTTTCGTCGAGCGTGCCGAAGAAAGGTTCGATTTTTCCGGAGATGGCGATGCTGCGTTTCATCAGGCTGGCGTGAGGTCTTGGTGCGGCGTGTGCTCCAACAAACGAATGATGCTGATGACTTCTGACCGTTTCCCGGTCACCCATAGGGTTGAGATTCCTCCTGAACAGCAACTGCCGTCAACAGCTACGTCTGGAAGAAACTTTATTTAACGTAGCGCAGGCGAGGTGCGGGGTCAAGAGTGAGGGCGAAGTCTTAACTTGGCGGCAATCGAGCCGGGACTAGCACAAGGCCCCTCCGAGACGGCGCATTACAAATGGCGCGCTTGGTGGCGGCGGTACACGCTTGCAATGCCACCAAAAAGCGCTGAGGCCACTTTGAGGCTAGCAGGTTCGATGAAGGCACCCGATTGGGGGACGCCCAAGCTACGCCGGTAGATGGCGGCATGGGGGAAGTTCGTGTATAAGAAAGAGCCTTTTTCCGGTGCGGGAGTCTGTTCCTATGAACAAAAATCAGCAGCCGGGATTGTTTCTATTTGTCGCCGGGTTGATCGGACTTGGCGTTATTGGTGTGATGGTGCGGGATTTTGCGATGGTGTGGCAGCCGGTGCCGGAGGCGCTACCGGCGCGGCACGCTGCGGCAGTTGGGACAGGCGTGCTGATGATTCTGGTTGGAGCAGGGCTGTGGGTTCGCGCGAGCCGGGCGTGGGCGGTACGGATTCTGCTGGCGTATTTGGTAGTGTGGGCGGCGCTGAAGATACCGGCAGTTGTCGTTGCACCAAAAATGGAGGCGGTGTATCTGGGGCTGGGCGAATTGACGCTGCTGCTTTCGGGCGGATGGACACTGTTTGCACACTTCTCAGAACTTACGCCGGGGTCGCCGCTCGGATTCTTGGCGGGCGAGCGCGGGATTCGAATGGCGCGATACCTCTTCGCGGTTTCGATCATTCCCATTGGGCTCTCTCATCTTGTGTACGCGGACATAACGGCGGGGTATGTTCCGCACTGGCTTCCCTATCGCTTGGGTTGGGCGTATCTGACGGGAGCGGGACAGATCGCGAGCGGGCTTGGCGTTTTGTTTGGTGTGCTGCCGCGCGTGGCCGCTGGGGCGGAGGCAGGACAGATCACGTTGTACACATTGCTGGTCTGGCTGCCGACGATTTTCGCCACGCCCAAAGCGCGATTGGCTTGGACTGGTTTTTTTATTTCGTGGATTTTTGGCGCGGCTGCGTGGGTGGTGGCGCAGAATGTGCCAAAGAACAAGAAGAAGTTAGAAGCTGCCCGATGGTAAAGACAAATACAAAGCAAAAAGAGTGAAAACCCGCACCCTTTAAAAGGTAAAGAGTGCGGCACCCGCGCCTATGACTGCCATCTTCGGCAAATCAGCGAGGGCGAGTAAAACCGCACTGCTTCCAAAGTTTTTCCCAAGCCCAGATTTCGTAGGACGCTTTGATCGGGAAACCGAGTTGATGGGCCAACATACACACTTGGCCACGGTGATGAGCTTCATGCGAGAACATATAGGCAACCATGGCTGCGCCAGGGGGCCAAGGGCGCGCCCAACCGTCGCGGCGGAATTGCTTAATGCGACCGTCCTGGCCGACCAGGGCTTGCGCAAGCATTTGCGAGCAGAGCTTCGCGCTTTCGGCGAGTGCTGACCGAGCCTGCTTTTGCGTGCAGCGGGTACGATCGAGCCGTGAAGGCAGCTTGAGGTGCGGAGCGGAGAGCCGCAGCCACTTGCGACGAATATTGTGGACGTGAGCAAAGATGGCGGCGATGGTGCGTGCGCCGCGCCCAGGAGGCTTTTCACGCCAGGCGCGCGGATCGAGACGCTCGAGGATGAGCTGGTTCATCGCGTCATTGACGGCGAAGGTTTCGATGAGGACATCGCGAATTTGGCCCGAAGAATCGTTTGAAGGCTGCGGCATAGCATCTCCGCGAAGTGGGAATCTTGCGTTACATGTTGCGGAGTCACGCTACAGCAAAAGGAGGAAGGAGCCAAGGTGCGCTGCTTTGGATATCGGCAACTACCTTTTGAGCTTGAGGGTAGACTGGATGGCTTTTTCGGCCAGCGGAGCCATGACCCCATAGCCGGCTTTGTTGGGATGGAGGCCGTCATCGCTGAGATCACGCCTGAGGAAACCTTTGTCGTCGACCAGGGCTGAGAAATAGTCGAGATAGACGAGTTTGTGTTCGGCGGAATATTTTTTGATCCATTCATTGAGGGCAACGATTTTTTCGGGTGGCCGGTGGTCGGTCATAGTGACTTCTTTGCCGGAGGAGTTGTGGCCGCCGTCATAGACGGGGAGGACGGAGGCGAGGACAACTTTGATTCCGTGGGCGCGGGCGAGTTCAGACATGGAAGCGAGATTGGCCTCGATTTCTTCGGCCGACATGGGGCCGGTGTTGCCGGCAATGTCGTTGGTGCCCGCGAGGATGACGACGACTTTGGGTCCGAGAGCGATAACGTCGGGACGGAAGCGGATGAGCATTTGCGGAGTGGTTTGGCCGCTGATGCCGCGATCGATGTACGGCTTGCCTGGGAAAAAACCTCCGAACTGGGGACGGGCCCACGCGTCAGTAATAGAGTCACCCATGAACACGACGCGGCTTTCATTTTTGGCGGGCGCAGCGATTTTCGTGTTGGCTTCGCGATAGCGGGCGAGTTCGGGCCAGTCTTTGAGGGTGGAATCCATTTGGGAAATGCGAGCCTGGGCGGCCTCGAGGTCGTGGCAGTCGCAGGCTCTTTGCGGCGTGGGGACTTCGACTTCGGGTTTTTGGGGAGGAGCCTGCGCGACGGCGGTATTTGAATTCAATAACAAAAAAACAGTGAAAGCTAACGAGAGCAAAGCGTTTTTCATCATGAGTTTTCCCGTTTTGATCGGCTGAGGTCTTTCGATCCGACAAAGACCGCCGGATCTCAGGATGACATGAAAGCAAAGGTTGGGGCGGAATGGAAGTTGGAATAGCTGTGCCGGTTCGGAGATGCCGGAAAAGCGGCGTCAAGCCGCTCCACTCCAAATTAGTCGGCGGGGACGGCGCGGGTGCGTGCCCACTCGCGGATGGCGGTGACGTCTTCGGCGCGGGTGACACTGAGCGGCTGTGTGGCGGAGATTTCGGCGAGGAGGACTTGCGTGGACAGTTGTTGTTTAGCAGCGAAGGCGGAGTAGAGGCCGGAGATGATGGATTGTTCGATTTCTGCGCCGGAGAAGCCTTCTGTGGCCGCAGCGAGTTTTGAAAGATCGAACACGGAAGAGTCGCGGCCGCGTTTTTTGAGGTGAAGCGCAAAAAGGGCTTCACGAACTTTCGCGTTGGGCAGATCGACGAAAAAGATTTCATCGAAGCGGCCCTTGCGGAGCATTTCCGGCGGAAGGGCGGAGATATTGTTCGAAGTGGCGGCGAGGAAAACGCCGGGTTCGCGATCCTGCATCCAGGTGAGGAGCGTGGCGAGAAGGCGTTGGGAAAGGCCGGCGTCGGCGTCGCCGCTGGTGCCTGCGCTGGCGAAGGCTTTTTCGATTTCGTCGATCCAGAGAACGACCGGCGCCATTTTTTGTGCGAGTTCGAGACCTTTGCGGAGTTTCTTTTCGCTCTCGCCAACGAATTTGTCATAGAGAGCGCCGGCATCTAGGCGGGCGAGTTCGAAGCCCCATTCACCGGCGACCGCTTTTGCTGCGAGGCTTTTGCCGCAACCCTGCACGCCAGTTATCAAAATTCCTTTGGCCGGGACAAGGCCGAATTTTTGACCTTCGGCAGTGAGAGCGGATTTTCTTTTGATTAGCCAGTCCTTCAGGCGCTGGAGGCCGGCGACGTCCGAAAAGGAAGAGCCGCGGCGGACGGTTTCGAGGAGACCTTCGCCGCGAAGAACGTTGCGCTTTGCTTCGACAAGATCTGCAATGACGGCAGTATCGGCTTTGCCGTGAGAGAGCACGCACATGCGGAGGGTGCGCAAGGCCTCTTCTTTCGTTAAGCCGGCGAGGGCTTGCGCGGCTTGTTGCATGCCTATCGTGTCGAGCGAAACAGGGATGTGATTCTCGCGATTGAGATCGGCGAGAGTTTGGCGGACACCGGAGAAAAGCTCTTCGAGTTCAGGAAGGCCGAGTTCGAATGGAGCAGAATCGCCTGCAAGCTCGGGCGGCAGTTGAGTGGAAGCGGCGGTGATGACGATGGAGCGGCGCGCGGTGCGGAAATTTTCGGCGAGTTCGCGGACGCGGCGGCAGATCTTGTCGTTTTCGCAGTAGCGGGCGAAGTCTTTAAGGAGAAAGATGCCGTCGCCTGCGATGAGGGCAATGTTGGCGAGGGCGAGTTCGGGGTCGTCGGTGTGATAAATAGGTTCGCCGCGAAAACGGGCGAGGCCCTTGGTGACACTCCAGTGGTAGACGGGAACTTCGAGTTCTGTACCGATTTGAAAGAGGAGTTGCTCGACGCGCTCTTCTTCGGTGGTTTCCATTGTAATGATGGGATGCCGCGAATTGATGAGGAGGCGAAGCTCGTCGCGCTTGTTGAGTTTGGAGGGCGTGGTCGTCAAGAAGGCTCCTATTGCTCCACCAAACAGCCGTTTCGTGTGAACTCTTGACTTGTTGTGCCACAAAACAAGAAATTCAAACTGAATGGCTGCGGAAATAGGTTGTTTGACTTCACTTGCAGCGTCCCCTAAAATTGATGGTTTGAGCGATACATAAAAGGAGCATCAGATAGATGGCCCAAGGACAGGCTACCAAAGTTAAGAAGAAGAAAAAGTCAGTTTTGAAGCGGGCGGCGCAAGCTCGTCAACGCGCCGAAGTGAACCGGGCGAACCGGACCCAGGTGCGGAGTTTGATCAAGAAGTTGCGCGGTGCGATTACAGCTGGGGACAAGACGGCGGCGGGAAACTTGCTGCGACCGACGCTGAGCGCGATTGACCAGGCAATTACAAAGGGCGTGCTGCACGAGAATACGGCGAACCGGTACAAGTCGCGACTGAATTTGGCGTACAACGGATTGGCGGCGCGGAAGTAAGGAGAGCGTACGGTTAAGGGCTGACAGCCTGCAGTTTAAGAGTGGAAACGGCGGACAAGATTCCGCCGTTTTTGTTTTTGAAGCTGTGAAAACGGAGAAGAAATGGCCACAGAGACACAGAGAAGAGAAAGAAAAATCAACGGGAAGCGGCGCGAGAGTCCGGTGCGGTGAGTTCGGCAATGAGAAACTCGAGAACAATGCGGGGGGAGTCGCTGCCGCCGCCCTTGAGAAGGTCGTCGGCTTTTTGAAGAGCTTTTAGTCCAGTCAGAAGCCGAGGCTTGGAGATTTTGCGGGCGCTTTGCAGGGCGACTTCAGCCTGCTCTGGGCGCATGCCGAGAACGCGGGCCGCTTGCCAGCCGTTTGCTGCACGGACTTCGCTGGCTTCCATCAGTTTGCGATACATCCAAGTGAGGGCACCGAGGATTTGCAGAGGCTGTTCGCCTTCGCGGAGGATACAGTCGAGAAAATCAAGGGCGCGCTTTGACTGATGCGTGGCGAGCAGGTCTGCGAGTTCCCAGACCGTGGCGGCTTTTTCTGAAATGACAAGGGTGGCAACGTCGTGGCGAGTGATGCGTTTCCTGTCGCCGACGTAAGTAGAGAGTTTTGCGATTTCGGTTTTGAGGCGCTGGAGATCGGCGGAGACGAATTCGGCAAGATCTTCGGCGGCGTCTTTTTCGAATTCAACGCCGTCTTCTTTGGCCATGACTCTGGCGAGGGCGACGGCGGAGGAAAGACGGTCATCCTGCCTCTCGCCGAGATCAACTTGCACTACCAGCGATTTGTCGAAGAGGAGTTTTGCGAGGCGCATGCGCTGGTCGAGGCCGGTCGCTTCGATGACGAGGATGGTGAAGGAAGCCGGTTTTTCGAGATAAGACTCGAGTTGATCCACTGCGGCATCTCGTTTCTTTTCGGCGAAGGATTCGATGAGCTCAGCGTCTTCAAGAAAAACCAGCTGTTGCGGCGAAAGCATGGGAAGTGTTTGGGCCTGGCCCACAGCGGCATCGACTTCGTTGCGGTCTGCGGAAAAACGAGAGACGGCCCAGGCGCGTGCGGCTTCTGGTACGAAACGGTCGATAAGCTGCGCGCGGCAGGTGTCGCGCAGATAAGTCTCCTCGCCAAGGAGAAGAATCGCAGGGACAGTTCTTCCCTTTTGCAAACTCGCGAGAAGTTCGCCGGCGTTAATTTGCGGCATTAGAAATTCTCCAAGATGGCGGCGACAAGCTTTTGGGCGAAGTCTTTGGCAAGGCGGTCAATGGCGGGATCTTGTTCTTCGAAAAAGCTTTTTACGTCGGTGGAAAGTTCGTATTCGTTCCGGAAAAGGAAATTGTCAGAGTGGAAGAGAATCTTTTGTGTTTCAGATTCGGTGAGGGTGACTTCGCATTTGACGGTGACAAGCATTGTGGTGGCTTGAGCCGTGGAAGGCGCGGTTGGCGTAGCGGGCTGGACCTGAAACGTGAGCGGGACGGCTTCGACGCTGAGAACTTTGCCGGTGAGGACGGCGTCACCGGAAGCAGGATTGGAGACAATTTTGTATTTTGTCTTAGCGAGAAATTCGTGAATGGTGGCGGCGGTGAGTTTTTGTTCGATGCGATAGCTGGAAGTTTTGTTTTCGATGGCAGGGACGGCAATGACATGGATGGTCTTGGGAAGAGTGGTGTCGCGACCCGCGATGTGATAGCCGCACGCGGAGAGAAAAACGCTCAGAGCTGCAGCGACAGCGAGTGGGCCACGTCTCATGAAAAAAGCTTCTCCGCGAGCTTGACGGCGTTGAACGCAGGCAATCGAATATTATCCGCTGCACCCCAGAGCCACCAAAATCCCGGGCGCGCAGGATCTTGCATAGGCTCGGAAAGAAACATGAAGTTTTCACCAGCAGCAGTTAGCGTGCCCAAAGGTCCTTCCCCAGATTTGTGAATATGAAATCCGGCATCTCGACAAGCCTGCACAATTTTTGGTGAATTGGCGCCCGGATCAAGTTCGGCAATTGCGGAGAATCCAGCGCCGTAGAAAATGGGCGCGTGGATGAGATTGATTGCCGGAATGACGCCGGTAGTGCCGAGTGCCTGCGCGACCTGAGTGCGAATGAGGTTGAGAGCCGCGGACAAATTTACTTTGCTTTCGGCGCCGCAGCCGTCCAAAAGATTGAAGGCGACCTGCGTACCAAAGACAGCTGTGCCGACCGGTTGCATGGAAAGAAGTTTCGATGTTTGCGATTCGAGTTCTTCGATGCCGTCGCGGCCGGATTCTGAGACCGAACGAAAATGGGTAACAGAGAGGCGCTGCAAGCCAAGTTGCCTGAGCGCGAGCGACAGAAGCGCGGAACACGCTGCGTGCGCGGAGAGGACGGAATACAGGCACTCCTTTTCCTTGCAATCAAGCGCTTTGCCGGACAATTGCGGAAACCAGGGACAAGAGGCGTCCCTTGCTGCTGACATACCGGACAAATCAATGACTTTGCCGCCGGAGGCAAAAGCGAGTTTCAAATTCGTTTCAGTGAACTTGGGTGAACCTGTAAAGAAGATCAGATTCGCGTGGTTGAAGCTGTCTTCTTCGATGGGCTGAATGACGGCGGCTTCTCCTCCTGCTTCAGTGAGCATACCCGCTGCGATTTCTTCATCGAGAAGCCGAAAATCTGCGGCGGCAAACCGGCTTTCTTCGAGGAGTGATTTGAGTTCGGCGCCAAGGAGCGAGGATGCGCCGGCAATGACAATTCTCGTGGAAGCCATGGATATCAGATGAAGATTATACGGGAAGCTGATAAATGCGGCGAACACGGTCGAGTGTGGCAGTCCGCAAGTGTTCGCGCCTGAAATGAGAAGCGCGATCGTATGAGCGCCAAGAATGGCTGTGCCACGAAGCGCTAAACGCCCGCTGTACGAGAGACGAGGCGGTGGCGGAAAAAGCGGACGAAATGCAGGGCGACGCCTGTGGCGGCATAGGTGCAGGCGAACAGGACAAGAGCCACTTCGGAGTAAACCCATACGATGGCAATGCTCATGAGCAAAAGGATGACGGCCAGAGAGGGTTGTTTTCGCGTCCAGGGAATGTCTTTGAAGCTGTAGTAGCGAATCGTGCTGGTCATAAGAGCGCCGAGAGCAGCAGCGAGCACAAACCAGGCAATAGACCATCGCCAATCATGGAGCGGAACTTTGAAACCGTGAACGATGGAAGCGATGACGCCGGCCGCGGCGGGGGTCGGCATCCCCACGAAGTATTTTGAGCTGCCGGGAGCCATGCCTTGCACGTTGAAGCGCGCAAGGCGCCAGGCGCAGCAAATCAAAAACGCGAGGCAAAAGATCCAGCCGAGTTGGCCAAGCTGCTCGACGTTGATGGCAGCGGTTGAGGAAACGCTGCGAAACCCCCAAGCATAGGCGAGGACTGCTGGAGCAATCCCGAAGCTGACAACATCGGCAAGCGAATCGAACTGGACGCCGAACTCGGTGTTGGTGCCCGTCATGCGCGCGACGCGGCCGTCGAGCGAATCAAACAGAATGGCGAGGCCGACGGCCCGGGCGGCGTGATCGAAATCGGTGACCGTGCCGTTTAAGGCGGCGACGACAGCGTAGTAACCGCACAGAAGATTCGCTGAAGTGAACAGAGACGGTAGAAGGAAAATGCCGCGACGCAGTCGAGTGTTGCGGAAGCGTCGTTCAGCGAAGGGGATCTCGTGCTGATCCATGTTCTTATCTTTAACCTGTGTGGCCTGCCTCAGCAAGAGCAACATCCGAGGAGGCGTTCGAGGATTGCACGGTCCATCGGGCCAGGACGCTGGAGCCGCCGTGGACGGTATCGCCGACTTTGACGGAGATTTGCGCGCCCCGTGGAAGCCAGATGTCCACACGGGAGCCGAAGCGGACGAGGCCGATGCGCTCGCCACGGAGGACAGATTCACCGGCTTTTTTCCAGGAGACGACGCGGCGGGCGATGAGTCCGGCGATTTGTTTGAACTCGATGTCCCCGCCCGAAGTAGCTAGCGTGAAGATATTCTGTTCGTTTTGGGTGGAGGCTTCTGGGTCCCAGGCAGCCATGAATCTGCCCGGGCGGTAGTCCACTTTCGTGATGTTGCCGGAGAGTGGCGTCCGATTCACGTGGACGTTCCAGATCGCCAAGAAGATGCTTATGCGGGTGCCGGGGCGACCCGCGTTTTCTTCGTCGGTAATGACGACCACGCGACCATCGGCGGGGGAGACCACTGCGTCGGGATCCGGAGGTACAGCGCGGTCGGGATCGCGAAAAAAGGAAAAGCAGAAAAAGGCCAGCGCGATCAGAACAGCAGCAGTAATCCACCAGTGAAGAGCGAGAGTGATGCCGCCAAAGAAGAGTGGCGGCAAACCGAAATAATAGCCCTCTTTGACCATCAAAATATAAAGATAGCACAGACGCTCGCACCGCGTTTAGAACGAAGCTGAGACATGGCAACACCAGTCCTGCAGATTCGCTGAGGAAACAGTATTGGAGAGAGGCGCGCTACGAGGCGGCAGCGCGCGTGCGCTGGATACGCAATGCGATCCGCTCCATCTCATCCTTGCAGTGGAGCTTCATCTTTTTGAGTTTTATTTCTTCGAGAAGGTCTTCCGAACTGAGGTAGGGAGCTTTGAGGATTCTCTGAAGTTCTGCTTCGTAGTGCTCGTGCTCTTCGTGCAGACGCCGGTAATCAGCGTCTGTATCGAGGAGTATGTCCCGAGGGTTCCGCTGCATTGCTGCCATGCGTTCCTCCTCTAATCACGGCCGCGCTGTGGTGGCCGCGTTCGAATTGTGTAAAGCAGAGGCTGTCTTGCGGGTGAGGAGCCTCTGTCAACGGACGTTAACATAAGGGAAAGAAACGTCAAGAGGGTATCTGTGGGAAAGTGGTCCTAGCCCGCACAGGCCACTAGGTCGCGAGACGCAAAGACATGGTAAGAGCAGCTTCTTCGGGATTACGGTAATAGGATGGGCGACGTCCAGATTGAACGAAGCCATGATTTTTGTAGAACGCGATTGCCGGCTGGTTTGACTCGCGCACTTCGAGAAATACGGCATGGAAGCCGTTTTCACGGCACTCAGCTAAGGCTGTGTGCAAAAGCGCGGAGGCACAGCCGCGGCGCCGCCAGTTGGGACCGACGGCAAGGTTGAGGAGTTCCATTTCATGAGCGGCCACAATGGTCCGGACAGCAAGAAAACCAAAGAGGATTGCCCGATCCCCGATGACCCAACCTCGCACGTCTCCCATGCGCAGCTCGAATTCGCTGGGAGTCCATTGCGCCGCTTCAGGACATGATTTGGCGAGAAGAAGAACTCTCGGCAGGTCAGCGGGAACGAGCCGACGAACACTCTCGGCTGTGCAACCATTGCTCATGTTCCGGCCGCTTTCTTGCCGAAGATTTCGGCGTCGGAGCGGCGAATGTAGTTAGCGTCCAACATGAGCGCATCGGTTCCCCGTTCGCGGAAGTGGGCGATAGCGTACTTGCCAACGGAGGAAGCAAGAGGAGGCTTAACCCGGATTACGGCTGCCTCATTGTCCTTTGGAAACCGCCAAGAAGAATTGGTTGTAAGCAGGTCTGGATCGAGGGAAACCCAAGAGATTGGTTCCTTACCCGCCGTTTGGGCTGCATATTTGAAAAACTCAACGGGGTCGATGACGCACTCCTCACCGACCAATTCCCACTGCTCTGATTCGCGGCGATAAAGTGCAGCGAAAATCTGTCTGCGCTGTGCATCGATAAAAGTGGCAGCGAATTCCGCATCTTTTTGGGCGTAATCAGCAAGAATGGCAAGCCGGGAAACCGGGAAAATTGGTTTTGAATAGACCTCTGCCCACGCCTTTGCCGTCGTAAGTCCAACGCGAACCCCCGTGAACGAGCCAGGACCAGAAGCAACTGCGTATCCTTCTAAATTGGAATGAGTTAGCCCACTTTCCGAAAGGAGCCGATCTATAGCGGGCAGAAGCCAGGAGGAGTATTCATCACCTGCTGGATGAGAGATTTCGTTGAGGATGCGGCCGTCATCGAGCAGCGCAATGCTGCCGCGAGAGTCACAGGTATCGAGGGCGAGGAAAAGCACAAAGGAAGTGTACCGCAAGACCACAGGGGCGCAAGCGCAGAGCAATTTCACTGCCAAATTTTAAGGTTTAATATCCCTAACCCTTTCATTCCAAACGATATATCTTGACTCTTTGCCTACACGCGTACATACTCGGTTTGTTCCACAAGGGGGGCACCGGAAGCCATGGACTATAAGATCGGCGACAAGGTTGTGTATCCAAATCACGGCGTTGGAATGATCGAGCAGGTTAGCTATGGGGTGTTGAACGGAAGGACTGAGCGGTACTACATGATTCGCGTGGTATCGAGCGGTTTGCGGGTGATGGTGCCTCAATCGAATGCGGAAGCCGTGGGTTTGCGGCCCGTGATTCGAACGAACGATACAACGAAAGTGCTGGGGTTTCTGGAAAAGGGCAAGCTGAATTGCCATCACGATTGGAAGCACAGATTCAAAGAGAATTCTGAGCGCATGAGGACCGGCTCGCTGCTGGAGGTTGCAGTTGTGTTAAAGAGCCTTGTGTCGCTGAGCCGGAGCAAGCCGTTGTCGTTCCGCGAGAAGAAGATGCTGGAGCGCGCGAAGTATTTGCTAGTAAGCGAGATGGCGACAGCACGAAACATGACTTCGGAGACAGCGGAAACGCTGGTGGTGAAATCCTTGGCGAAGGCGAAGCTGCAGTTCCCAGTGATGCAGGAAGCAATCGAACAGTAACAATATTGCAGTGGGATTTTGAGGGGACAAGCAAAGGGCTTGTCCCTTTTTGTTTTGATGGGAAGTCGTCAGGAGAGCGGAAGCGAAGCAGTGGCGTTGAGAGACATGTCAGCAAGGATGCCAGCTCGGAAGCGCGGATAGGCGGCGGCAGCGATCATAGCGGCGTTATCCGTGGAGAGCGCTCGGCTTGGGAAGTAGGTCCGCACGCCGGAGGATTTGCCGCGCTCTTCGAACGCCGCGCGAAGCTGGGCGTTTGCTGCGACCCCTCCCGAGACAAGGATAGTCGACGCGGCCGTTTGCTCTGCAGCAGCGAATGTGCGGTCGAGGAGATCGAGTACGACGGTGTTTTGAAACTCCCGAACGAGGCCCAATGTTTGGGGCGAACAAAGCGGGAACAGCTGTTCGAACTTGCGCTCGCCGCGCGTGAGAGCGGCTTCGCGGGCGCCTATTTCAGGCGCGTACTCCTGGTGCTCGCGAATGTGATAGAGGACGGCGGTTTTGAGTCCGCTGAAGCTGAAGTCGAGCGGATTCCCTTTCATTTTGATGGAGCCGAACTTAACGGGCGCGGCGGAGTTTCCTGCGGCTGCAGCCAGGCGATCGAGAATTGGACCGCCCGGATAGCCGAGACCTAGAAGCTTGGAAACTTTGTCGTAGGCCTCGCCGGCGGCATCGTCGCGAGTCTGGCCGAGCTTGCGGTAGTGGAGTTGGGCTGACGCTTCAGCTTTGGTTCCCAGCTCTGCGCGGACTTCGTAAAGAACGGTGTGACCTCCGGAGACGATGAGGCAGACGGCCGGGAGCTCCGGTACGGCGCCGGACTTGTGGGCTTCCAAGAAAACAGCGTGAACGTGACCTTCGAGATGATTCACGGGCACGAGAGGCTTGCCAAGGGCGTGAGCGAGGGTCTTGCCGTAAGTGATGCCGATTAGGAGAGACCCAACGAGACCCGGGCCTTGCGTGACACCAATAGCATTCAGGTCCGAAAAATCCAGTCCGGCTTGGGAAAGAGCTTCACGAACTACCGGAACGATTTGGCGAAGATGCTCCCGGGAAGCAAGTTCAGGTACAACGCCGCCGTATTTGCGATGAATATCGATTTGCGAGGCAATGACGCTGGACAGGATTTCGCGACCATCCGCGACGATGGCTGCAGCCGTTTCGTCACAGGAAGATTCGATGCCGAGGATGCGAACACTCATTCATTAATGCTAGCACAGCGGACTGGCGGGCCTCGGCGATGCGGCTAAGTGCGCGGCCCGCAATGTAATGTGAAAAACCGATTGAAAAACGACGCGACCTCTTAGAACCTGAGAGCATGAGCCGATTCGAAAAGTGTCAATCCCCGAACAATGTGAAGAAAGTACGCAAAGCAGTGTTGCCCGCGGCGGGACTCGGGACGCGATTCCTGCCCGCTACCAAAGCGCAGCCGAAAGAGATGCTCTCGGTCGTAGACAAGCCGCAAATTCAGTATGTGGTGGAAGAGTGCGTGGCGAGTGGGATCGAGCACATCATTATTGTGACGGGTAAAGGTAAGAATTCCATTGAGGACCATTTCGACTACAACCCGACACTGGAACGGTTTTTGGAAGAGAAAGGGAAAAAGGATCAGGCGGCGCTCGTTCGCAGGATAAGCGATATGGTGCAGGTGAGCTATACGCGGCAGAAAGAACCGCTGGGATTAGGACATGCTGTGCTTGTAGCGAAGGATTTGGTGGGCGATGAGCCGTTTGCCGTACTGCTGGGAGACGTGCTGATTCCGGGAGAAAACCCCGCAACCAAACAGCTGATTAAAGTTTATGAGGCAACCGGAATCGGTGCGATTGCTGTGGAAGAAGTGCCGAAGGAAAAAGCGCACTTGTACGGAATTGTGGACGGACAAGCGGCGCCACAACCTCCGTTTGGAGAGAGATTGCTGCGCATTCGTGATCTCGTAGAGAAGCCAAAATCGGAGAACGCACCGTCGAATTTGGCGATTACAGGAAGATACGTATTACCGTCAGCTATTTTTGACTGTCTCGAGCGAACGAAGCCAGGCGCCGGAAATGAAATTCAACTGACGGACGCGATGAAGATCCTAGCGAAAGAACAAGGCCTTTGGGCGCTGATTTACGAAGGGATTTCCTACGATGCCGGCGAGAAACTGGGCTTTCTAAAGGCCACGGTGGAGTTAGCGTTGCAGAATCCGGAGTTTGGCGGCGCTTTTCGGGCTTATCTAAAGGGCCTAAAGCTGTAATGCTGAGAGGATTCCTCAATTCAGGATTTTTATTTGTGTAACGACTGCTTTCGACGCAGCATCTCACTGGTACTAGCGGCTCGAATGAAATGTCGTTTTGTTTTTCCTTCCTCAGCCCGCTAGGAAACCTTCCCAAGGAGAACCCCCATGAGTGAAGCTACCGGACAAGTGAAAGCAGCTTCCGCAAGGCCAAAGACATTCCCGGCAAGATCCTTTGCAGCGCAGAGCGCGACCTCAGGCCTCGCGGCTCATTCGATTGTGCGGCGCGAGCCGCAGCCATCCGACGTGCAGATTGAAATTTTATTCTGCGGCATTTGCCATTCGGATTTGCATCAGGTTCGAAACGAATGGAAAGAGGTGATGCCCACGGTCTATCCAGTTGTGCCGGGGCATGAAATTGTCGGGCGCGTGACGAAAGTCGGAAGCGCGGTAAAGAAGTTCAAACCCGGCGATTTGGTTGGCGTTGGATGCATGGTGGATTCGGACCGGACCTGTCCGAATTGCAAGGCGGGCGATGAGCAGTACTGCAACAGCTTTCCAACGTTGACTTACAACTCCGAGGACAAGCATCTCGGCGGTGTGACTTACGGCGGATATTCGGAAAGCATTGTTGTGGACGAAGCCTTTGTCCTGCGTGTGTCGGACAAGTTGAATCTGGCCGGAGTGGCACCGCTGCTTTGCGCCGGTATTACCACATATTCGCCCCTGCGGCACTGGAACGTAGGCAAAGGACAGAAAGTCGGCATTGTCGGGCTCGGGGGATTGGGCCACATGGGCCTGAAGTTTTCGAAGGCTTTTGGAGCGCATGTTGTGCTCTTCACAACCTCGGCAGGAAAAACGGCGGATGCTAAACGACTTGGAGCGGACGAAGTGATCATTTCGAAAGACGCTGCCGAGATGCAGAAGCACGCGAACAGCTTCGATTTCATTCTGGATACGGTGTCCGGCGACCATGACCTCAATGCGTATTTGCAGTTGTTAACTTTAGACGGGACGATGACGCTTGTCGGCGCACCGGAAAAGCCGGCCCCAATTGCGGCGTTCAATTTGCTGATGGGACGCAAGCGACTGGCGGGATCAGCGATCGGCGGGATTCGTGAAACGCAAGAGATGCTCGATTTCTGCGCGGCGCATAACATCACGGCAGATGTGGAAGTGATTCCAATACAAGACGTCAACAAAGCGTACGAGCGGCTGCTTAAGAGCGACGTAAAGTATCGCTTCTCGATTGATATGGGTTCCTTGGGACAAGCCTAAACCGGCGGTTTTTGCAGACCCCTAGAGTGAATCCCCACACGCGACTTGGCGTCTGGGGATTTCTCTGATTTCTGATTCTTGCCGATGCTAGCGGTGCACTTCCTGACCACGGCGATGCTCTTCGGTCGCGGCGGCGATGCCGGCGCGGCGCAACTCTTCGGTGTAAAACTTCCGGTAAAGAACTCCCCACTCTTCGCTATCTTCCAGGATCTCTTTCTTCATGGAGGAGATTTTCTTCCGGGCTTCGGCGTCCCACTTTTCCTCCTCACGAAGCTGATTGGTAAGAAGGGTAACGATTTGCTGCCGGATGGTGTCGCGATCTTCTACAAATTCGACTTCATTGCTGGCTACGAGTACCTCCATCATTTTGTGGGATAGCCGGACAATCTTTTCTCTGGTTAGTCGCATTCTTCCCTTTTCTAGCCCTAAAACTTCCGGTTTCTATCGCAGAACCAGTTTCCTATCGCGCGCCAATTGCGCTTTTACTTTCTTGAACATTTCCTGATACGAGATTCCAGAATTGCGCATCTGCTCCTGATGCTGAATGAGAATTTGGCGCGCTTCCTCGTTGATGCGATCCTCAACGGTGATCTCTTCCAGCATGGCGTGGCGAAGGCGTGGGACGACCGTTTCTGGCGTCTTGACCTCCACCATTTCCCCTTCGACTAGCTTCTTGAGCGTTTCGGCGGCCATATGGCCGACCAAATCCCGATTGAGCAACATTCCCGGCGCGTCCTTTAACTAAGTGCAGGCAAATCAGTTTAATGGCTGAAGGAACAAAGCGCAAGGAAGGCCGCAAAACGCGGCAAAGTGGGTCACCGCGCGTTATAATTCGCCCGCTGATGGGACACGTTGGGCTAAAGGAGCAAAAAGGATGAGCAAGTGGGGCGGACTTACCTTAGCTAGTGCGCTTTTATTTGCGGCGAGCGTTTTTGTTGGTTGGGAGATTGCGTCCGCCCAAGAGATCGCGAAGGAACCACCGAAGGAAGACTACGTTAAGGCGCGCTATACAAAGTACGAGTATCGGATTCCGATGCGGGACGGGAAGAGGTTGTTTACTTCTGTTTATGTGCCAAAGGACGATTCGCAGAAATATCCGATTTTGATGGATCGCACTCCTTATAATGTGGGACCTTACGGTGAGGACCAGTACAAGAAGGCCCTCGGGCCTTCGGATGAATTTGAAAAAGCTGGGTACATTTTTGTTTACCAGGACGTCCGCGGCCGCTACATGTCCGAAGGCCAATTTGTTGAAATGCACCCTCACATCGATGAAAAGAAATCGCCATCCGATGTTGACGACAGTTCCGACACGTACGACACGATTGAATTCCTGCTAAAGCATGTTGCCAACAACAACGGCAAAGTTGGGATCTGGGGTATTTCTTATCCTGGGTTTTATACATCCGCAAGCATCATTGATTCGCACCCGGCATTGAAGGCGGCCTCGCCGCAAGCTCCCATGACCGATTTGTTTTTCACCGATGATGCGTATCACGGTGGCGCTTTCATGCTTGCAGCGAATTTCGGCTTTTACGTTTTCTTCAAGCCAATCGCGCAACCCGCCCCTCCACAGAACTCCGTGCCTTTTGATTTCGGAACGCCTGATGGCTATGAGTTTTATTTGAACGCAGGCGCGACGAGGAATCTGGACAAATTGTATTTGAAAGGATCGAATCCGCTGTTCAACGATCAACTGTCGCACACAACTTACGATGCTTATTGGAATGCGCGCGATCTTTCGCGACACATGAAGAACATCAAGTGTGCGGTGATGGTGGTCGGCGGCTGGTTCGACGCCGAAGATCTCTCCGGGCCTTTTAAGACTTTTCATGCAATCGATCAATTCAATCCAGGTTTGGCGAATTCACTCGTAGTTGGCCCGTGGGTGCACGGCGGCTGGGCGCGCAGCGACGGCGACCACCTGGGAGACGTCCATTTCGGAGCAAAGACCGGCCAGTTTTTCCGCGCAAATATTCAATTTCCCTTTTTTGAATACTATCTGAAGGGCAAAGGTGGCACACCGCCCAAAGCATATGTTTTCGAAACGGGAACGAACGTTTGGCGAAAGTATGATTCCTGGCCGCCCGCTAAGGCGAAACCGAAAACTCTCTATTTGCGCGCTGGCGGAAAGCTCTCTTTTGATCCACCAAGTCAATCTGAAGGATCTGACGAATATGTAAGCGACCCGGCTCATCCGGTTCCCTTTATCGACTACGTGGCGACCGCAGTTCCGCAACGATACATGGTGGATGACCAGAGATTCGCATCGCGGCGGCCGGATGTTTTGACCTATGTAAGCGATGCGCTTACGGAGGACGTCACGATTGCGGGACCCGTATCGCCAAAACTAAAAGTAGCTTCCAGCGGCAGCGATTCCGATTTTGTGGTTAAGCTTATTGACGTCTATCCGAATAATTTTCCGGATAACGAAGTTGCCGACACAACCAAGCGGATTACGGATGCACCGTCGGTTCGAATGGGCGGCTATCAGCAACTTCTGCGCGGTGAGCCGATGCGCGCAAAGTTCTGGAAGAGTTGGGAAAAGCCGGAAGCGCTGATGCCGGGAAAGATGATCGAGTTGAATTTCTCCATGCCGGATGTGGACCACACGTTCCGGCAAGGACACCAGATTATGGTGCAAATCCAGAGTTCATGGTTCCCTCTTGTGGATCGCAACCCACAAACATTTGTGGAGATACCTGACGCGAAGCCTGAGGATTTCAAGAAGGCAACCGAAAAGGTTTTTCATCAGAAAGATGCTGCGTCTGGCGTGGAAGTGATGGTGTTGACCGAATAGTTGGAAATTCATTGTTCGCAGTGCGTTGACGCATTTTTGTTCTTCCCGTACAATTAGAAAGTTGGGCTGCAGAGAGGTCGTACGGGCGGTTAGCTCAGTTGGTTAGAGCGCCTGCCTTACAAGCAGGAGGTCGCAGGTTCGAGCCCTGCACTGCCCACCATTCACCTGCAGTATCCCTCAGCGGGGACGTAGTTCAGTTGGTTAGAACGCTGCCCCGTCATTGGTTAGAATCCCACGCTGTCACGGCCAATTCCCTTTCCCCGCTCCAAAACATCACGCACAACGCATATATATAGAGGATACCTTTCCGCTGTCACTTAGTCGAAAAGGCTTGAAGCGCAGCCAGTTCCACGAAATGCGCGTTTTTTCGGCCAAATGGGCACAAGAACTAGAATAGGTCATTACTAGCCGACTTGATCAGTTTGAGTCGAGAGGCTCCGATCTGCCCTGCTCGATGACGTCATCATCATAGAAAGAGTTACCGCCTACGGCCTTGAAGGTCACGAGAATTACCTGATCCCGCGGGAAGTCCGGAGGCAGGCCCAGCTTGACAGGGGTCTGCCTTTCCCCATCTTTGTCCACCATGTTTTGGATGAATTCGATGCTCTGCATTGGCACAACCTTCTTGTATGCCCACGTGTTGTACATGTCCTGGCCACCGAATTCCTTTGGCGCTCGCATGCAGACATGCGACGTTCCACCCTCGCGAAAATCCATTTTGGCGCTGGGCGATGTAAAGCCATGCGGTCCCCACCAATGCATCACTTGCTCAGGATCGGTCCAGGCTTTCCACAATCGGTCAACGGCCAAAGACGCAGGTAATGACAAGATCTCGCTTTTTTAGATTCATCCGCGACCTCCTTCAGTAGTCGAATTCCCCTGCACCCAAAAATGAGCGCGATCGGCGCCCGGGCCCCAACCTCAGTCCGCTACGCGCGTGCGCAACTGCATCATGGAAGTTTGCCGCCAACCCAGGCGTGTGGCATCGCGAGAACGATAAGCGCGACTGGATACCAGTGAGGCCCTAATGACGGTACTTTGTCCCACGATGCTCACGGCGCCCACGATGCTGACGGCAAGGCCAATGGCCCCAAGCACGAGGGCGTGCCCCATAGGTCGATCAGGCGCGAGGCGCGCCGTGATGTAGCTCCCCGCGACGCCGTAGACAGTGCGATAGGTTGTCGCGAGCAGAAAGAGCGCGTCGCCCATGGGCTGGCCAAGTGCGGGGAAGACGCCAGTAGCGCGCAACAGCGCGTCAGTGCCTATAGAAAGAACAATGCCCGTGAGAACACCTACGACCACCGCGCCAATACTTCGACCAATACGTCT
>Ga0126376_10000297_pt1 | contig 23439 bp, 16 predicted proteins | sample PanSoiMetPlot_15_FD_92760 | JGI IMG/M metagenome (GOLD analysis project Ga0126376, IMG submission 92760) | Tropical forest soil microbial communities from Panama - MetaG Plot_15 | ecosystem: Environmental > Terrestrial > Soil > Tropical forest > Bulk soil | place: Panama | collected 2016-02-17 | reverse complement strand
GCCGCGACTGTTCGAGATCAGAGTGAAGAAATAACTCTGCGGCCCTCGGCGTAATCTCGGCGCTCTCTGCGTTAAGAATGGTTTTAACGCAGAGGACACAGAGGATACGCCGAGCGCCGCAGAGAAAATCATTGGAATGAATTTTCTGACTTACTTCCGAGCATTCTCCTACGCCATGATTGCCGTGGCTATGCTGGCGCTCGTTCTCGCTGGAGGATTGAGTCCGCTGCTGGCACTCATCTTTCTCGGCGTGATGATCGGAAGCTGGCTGCTCGAGAACACGAAGTGGCAACTTCCCGAGCGTTATGGTCTCGGCATCGTGCTCCTCTCGATTCCGCTGTTTTATCTCGACTGGCACTATCAGAAAGCGCTGGGCGAACCCGCCGAACGGCTCGGCGTCACGGCGCTGGCCCACCTGATCGTCTTTCTGTCTGCCGTAAAGCTTGTGCAAGTAAAGAAAGATCGCGACTGGGTTTTTCTGTACCTGATCTCGTTCTTCGAAATGCTGCTCGCTGCCGGATTGAGTTTCAGTCCGATTTTCCTGGGCACACTCACGCTCTACTTGTTATGCGGTCTCTCCGCAGTCACAGCGTTTGAGATTCAGAAAGCGCGGCGCTCGATACCTTACGCAGAGACACGCCTCCTGGTGCCGCCCGATTCGAGAGTGTTCAAGAAGTCAGGGCCACGTTCGTGGTGGAGCACTGAGGCCGCGCGCCTTCCGTTTGTCGCGGTGGGTTTGTTGTTACTGATCTTCGTGCTGGCGCTGCCGCTGTTTCTCATCGCGCCGAGGTCAGGCGCTGCCGCGCTCACGCGCAGTGGCGGCGGTTTGTCAAACTTCATCGGCTTCTCTGAAAACGTCACCCTCGGCCAGATCGGAACGCTCAAACGCGACGACGGCGTCGTGATGCGCGTGCGTATTGAAGATAATCAACTGCCACGCGATCCACGCTGGCGCGGCGTCGCGCTCGACGAGTTCACCGGCACTGGCTGGAAGAAATCGAATCAGGCGCGACAAGTGGAGCAGATCACCGAGCACGGCGGCTTCTTTCAGTTCGGCACGACCGAAGCCCTGCATCGTCTCACCACGCAAACGTACTTTCTCGAACCGCTGGAATCGCCGGTGCTCTTCGCCGCGCCCCGCATCGTTGCACTCCAGGGAGATCTGCCTTTCGTGCGCGTCGACCAGGAAGGCTCGGTGCAGTCGCGCCGCCACGATTTCGAGCGGCTGATTTACAAGGTGATGTCCGACACGACCGAGCCGCGCGTCGACTTGTTGCGCAACGATATTCGGCCGTTATCGATCTCTTACTATCGTTATCTGCAACTGCCTGAAAACCTCGATCCGCGCATCGATCGTCTCGCAACGCAGATCATCCTCGAAGCAAACGCGAGCAATCGTTACGACGCTGCGAAGGCGATCGAATCGTACCTGCAACGCGAGTACGCCTATTCACTCGAGATGAAAGCGAGTGGGCCGGATCCGCTCTCCGATTTTCTTTTCAACGTGCGCAGCGGTCATTGCGAGTACTTCGCGACTGCGATGACGATCTTGTTGCGCACGCACGGCATCGCGGCGCGCGTTGTGAATGGATTTTTGCCGGGCGAGTACAACGAAACCGCGGGCGCATACACGGTCAGACAAAGCGATGCGCATTCGTGGGTCGAAGTTTTTTTTCCGGAAACACATGCATGGGTGACGTTTGATCCGACGCCTCCAGCCGGACGCACTGAGCCGGTGCGCACCGGCATCGCGGCGCAGTTACAAAAATACGCTGAGGCGCTGGAACTGCTGTGGTTTCAGTATGTGGTTGGTTACGACAAGCAGGAGCAGCGCTCGCTCGCGACGTCTCTGCACAACCAGGTGTTTGACTACACGCGGATGATTTCGAATCTGCTGGCAACGTTGCAAGACTATTTGACGGGCAACGTCGTCACGGTTGCGATTGGAATACTCGGCCTCGTACTGCTGGTGGTCCTGGTCGTCTTCGGCAAACGAATCTGGAGCTGGATTCGCACCGGGCGTGCTCGTTCAGAAATAGAAGGAAGAACTTATTCGCGCGTGCAGTTTTATGAACGACTGGTTTCATTGCTGGAGCAGCGAGGCTTCGCGCGCGACAAACATTTAACGCCGCTCGAATTTGCGAACTCGTTGAATTCAAACGAGGCGCTGCTGATCACGCGCGCTTACAATCGCGTGCGCTACGGCAGTGAAAAACTCTCAGCCACTGAAAGAAAGGAAATCGAAAAAGCGCTGTTCGTTTTAGAAGCCGCGGATAAACGCAAATAAACGCGGATCCGCGTTCATTTGTGTTCATCCGCGGCTAAAATAGCTATGAAGAAAGTTGGATTTATTAGTCTCGGATGTCCCAAGAACCTCGTTGACAGCGAGGTGATGATGGGCCATCTCAAGCAAAATGGTTATCAGATCACTGCCAACGCCGCCGACGCGGAGACGGTGGTGGTGAACACTTGCGGTTTTATCGACTCAGCGAAGAAAGAATCGATCGACACGATCCTCGAAGCTGCGCAACTCAAAACCAACGGCCACGCGAAACGATTGATCGTCGCCGGTTGTCTCGTCGAGCGTTACCGAGACGAGTTGAAAGCGGAAATACCGGAAGTCGATGCGTTCATCGGCACCAATCAGATCAACGACATCCTCGCAGTTGCCGATCCGAAAGTTAACACGCGCTCACTCCCGGTCGTGCCGATCGGAAATCAGAGCGCGACTTATCTCTACGACGAATCGACGCCGCGCGTGCTCGCCACGCCGTCGCATTACGCGTTCGTGAAGATTGCCGAAGGCTGCGATCGCCCGTGCGCTTTCTGTTTCATTCCGCAGATGCGGGGTCACTTCCGCAGTCGTCGCTTCGGTTCGATCATCGCTGAAGCTCATCAACTCGCCGAAGAAGGCGTCAAAGAGCTCATTCTTGTGGCCCAGGACTCGTCTCGCTACGGTGAAGATCTCGGCAAACAGGACGCACTCGCACGGTTGCTGCGCGAACTCAGCCATGTCGATGGCATCGAATGGGTGCGCGTGATGTACACCTATCCGACGCACATCAGCGACGCGTTTCTCGACGTGCTGGCCGAAGAGCCGAAGGCAGTGAAGTATCTCGACATGCCCTTGCAGCACGCATCGCAAAACGTTCTGAAACTGATGAAGCGCGGCGGCAATCGGCAGAGTCTGGAGCGACTCATTGAGCGCGTCAGACGACGTGTTCCCGGGATCGCGGTGCGCACGACTTTCATCTCGGGATTTCCGGGTGAAACTGAAGGCGACTTCGACGAGTTGATGAGTTTCATCAAGAGCGTCGAGTTCGATCGCGTCGGCGTTTTCACTTACTCGGATGAAGAAGGGACGCCTGCTTTCGAGCTAACCGATAAAGTTCAACAGCGCACGGCGATCCGGCGGCGCAATGCGTTGATGAAAGAGCAGGGGAAGATCTCGCGCCGCAAGAATAAGGCTCGTGTCGGTGATGTGGTCCAGGTGCTGTTTGAAGGCGAGTCAAAGGAGAGCGAACTTCTTTGGCAGGGTCGACTGGAAACGCAGGCGCCTGATATCGATGGTTGCGTGCTGATCAACGACGTTCCAGATGACGTCCTGCCTGCGATCGGAGACCTCGTGAACGTAAAGATCACTGAGGGACATGAATACGATCTCATCGGCAAAATAACGGATAACACGGATTGAAAAAAACTGATTATCTCGCGCTGGCGATTGCGACTTGCGGGGTCGGGTATATGCCACTCGCTCCGGGGACGTTTGGATCGTTGTTGGGTGTCGCGATCTTTTTAGGACTCACGCGAGTCGCCGGCGGAGCCATCCTGCTAATCGTTGCAATCCTGACGTTCATATTTGCCGGCATCTGGGCTGGCACGCGCACCGAGGAGATTTCCGGAGGTAAAGATCCGGGCAAGGTCGTCGTCGATGAAGTGGCGGGCCAGTTGATCGCCCTGGTGCCGCTGCTGTTTTTAAAGTGGTCCATCATGATGGTCATGGTTTCGTTTATTCTTTTCCGCTTTTTCGACATCGTTAAGCCTTATCCTGCGAACAGACTGCAAGACCTGGAAGGCGGCGTCGGGATTATGTGTGACGATCTCGTCGCGGGAGCGTACGCGGCGATAATCCTGCTCGTAGGATGCGGGGTCCTGTGTAACTAAACTTCCGGAGTCTCCTCCTCACAAGGCTGGCCACAAAAAGGAACAAAAGGCTCAAAGAATAAATCAAGAGTTCAGGTTTTTATTTTATGTGCCTTTTGTGCCTTTTTGTGGCTAACTGTTAACATACCGAGCTTTTACTATGACGACAAAGATTTTCGTGGCAGACGACGTCAGCGAAAGTGGTCTTGGACCACTGCGCTCCGCCGGTTTCATCGTAGAAAAACGACCCGGATTGAAGCCGCCTGAACTGTTTGAAGCACTCAAAGATTGCGAAGGTTTAATTGTTCGCAGCGAGACGAAAGTTACCGCGGATCTGCTTGAGGCAGCCAACGGCTTGCGTGTCATCGGACGTGCGGGAGTCGGTGTCGACAATATCGACGTTTCGGCTGCGACGATTCGTGGCGTCGTGGTGATGAACGCGCCTGACGGCAACACGATCACCACCGCCGAACATACTGTCGCGATGCTCGTCTCGCTGGCACGTTCGATCCCGCAAGCGAGCAGCAGTCTCAAAGCGGGGCGCTGGGATCGCAAGAAGTTCGTCGGCGTTGAGTTGCAGGGCAAAACGCTCGGCATTGTCGGACTTGGTCGCATCGGGCGCGTCGTCGCTTCGCGCGCACGCGCGATGGGAATGATGATCGTCGCTTACGATCCGTTTATCGCACCCGAACAGGCGCGCGATCTCGAGATCGAGTTGGCTCCGCTGGATGAGGTCTACGCGCGCGCCGACTTTCTCACGGTCCATACACCGTTAACGTCGGAAACACGGGGCCTGATCGATCGCGACGCGCTCACCAAAATGAAGCAGGGCGCGCGCGTCATTAACTGCGCGCGCGGTGGTTTGATCGATGAAGACGCACTCTACGAAGCAATCACGAATGGCTCGATCGCGGGCGCCGCGCTCGACGTTTTCAGCGAAGAACCACCGCCGTCCGATCACAAGTTGTTGCAACTCGACCAGGTGATCGTGACGCCGCACCTCGGTGCGTCAACGAAGGAAGCGCAGGAAGGAGTCGCGTTCACGGTGGCTGAGCAGATGCGCGACTTTCTGCTGACGGGAGTTTTGCGCGGCGCTGTGAATGTGCCGGCAATCAGCGTGAAAGAGTTCAATTTGATTCAGCCGTACGTCGCTCTCGCGGAGAGTTTGGGCAGGTTTCAGGCCCAACTTGTTGACAAACCCGTCAGCGAAGTCCGAATCGAATATGCAGGCGAGATCGTGGACATCGACGCAGCGCCGGTGACGCGTGCGTTTCTCGCGGGGCTGCTGCGCGACGTGAGCGCGCGTGTCAACGCAGTCAACGCGTTTCTTATCGCAGACGAGCGCGGCATTAAGGTGACGACTACTTACATTCGCACTTCCGGCGACATAGCGCCCGCGATGCGCACTGAAATAAGCGCCGGGCAGTCAACGCAGAGTCTTGCAGGAACGCTCTTCGGTTACGGCGGTCAGCGACGCGAAGGTCGCATCACCGAGATCGACGGTTTTCATCTCGAAGCGACGCCGCAGGGGCACATGCTCGTGACGCGCAATCACGATGTGCCAGGTGTGATCGGCGGCATCGGAACGATCCTGGGCCACGGTGGTGTCAACATCAGCCGATTTCACCTCGGACGCCGCGAGCGTGGTGGTGAAGCGATGGCGGTGATTGAAGTCGATGCGCCGTTGAGTAAGGATACGTTGCAGTCGTTACGTTCGCTCGAACAAGTGATATCCGCGCAACCGATCGAGTTATAGACAGGATTTACAAGATGTAACAGGAGTAACAGGATGATCCCCCTCCTGGCGCTTGTTTTTATTTCCTCGCTGCTGGTCCAGGGCGACACGGGGCAGCTTGGCGGCACGGTCGTCGATGCGAATGGCGCCGTCGTTGCGGGCGCGGCTGTCAAGTTGACCAGCCAGTCGACCTCACAAGTGCGCGAAGCGGTTACGGGCGAATCAGGGGAGTTCGCGTTTCCGCTCCTGCCTCCCGGACGTTACAAGCTCGAAGTTTCCGCCAGCGGTTTCAGGACGATCCTCATCGATGACGCAAATGTAAATATCACTCAGACCACTTCGCTCGTGGTCCATCTCGACGCCGCGACGATCGAAGGCGTAGTCACAATCAACGCTGACCCGCCGCTGGTCCAGTCAGAACACTCGCAAATCGGCCGCGTTATAGAAGGGGAAATCCTTCGTCAACTGCCGCTGCCGACGCGAAACTTTCAGCAGTTGCTGACACTCTCACCCGGCACGTCGGCCAGCGTGTCCAACAACACCGAGCTCGGCCGCGGCGATTCGATCATCTCCGTCAACGGGCAGCGCACGACCAGCAACAACGTGCGCATAAACGGCATCGACGCGAATGCGCTCGGCACGAATATGACCACCAACATCGCAGCGCCCGCGACCGACAGTTTGCAGGAGTTCATCGTGCAGACGAGCCTCTACGATGCGTCACAAGGTCGCAACGCGGGCGGCAACATCGAAGCTGTTACTCGAGCTGGCGGCAATGACTTTCACGGTAACGCTTACTACTTCATTCGCAACAAGGCGCTGAACGCGAACGAGTTCTTTCTTGAGTCTGCCGGACAGCCAAAGCCGGTTCTTTCGCGACACCAGTTCGGCGGCACGCTCGGTGGCCCAATTCGACGCGACCGGCTGTTCTTCTTCGGCTCGTACCAGGGAACGCGAGAATCAAACGGCGCCTCGCTGAATAACAGTTTGCTGTTTCCAGTCATTCCGCCGCAGTTGCGAGACGACAATCGCAGCGCCACAGCGTTGCGGTCGACGTTCGGCGCGACACCGAATCCGATCGCGGTCACGCTCCTGAATCGCAAACTTGCCAACGGCGCTTTTGCGATTCCCTCCGCAAGCACGCCGTCAGGTTTGACACCGATTTCCGCTGTATCGCGCTTTCGTGAGAATCAGTTCAACGCCAACTTCGACATCAGGTTCAGCGACACGCACACACTCGCGCTCAAGAATTTCTCGGCGCATAATCCGTCGTCCCAGTCAAACTTCAACTTCGCGGGTCTCGGTAATGGTCCAACACAACTGCCCGGCACAGGCGCGGACCTTACGTTGATCCAGACGCTCATCTCGATCACCGACACATACGTTTTAAGTCCGAATGTCGTGAACCAGGCGCGCTTCGGTTTCACACGTCTTCGCAATACTTCCGCGCCGGAGGAACCATTTACTGCTGCCGAGCTCGGGATCACGAGTCCGTTACAAAATCTCTTTCCCGGCATGCCGACATTTATCGTCACCGGGTTGTTTACGCTTGGCGCTTCGCCGTTTGCGGATCAGTCGTCACGTGTCAACACCTTTACTTACGGCGATACGCTCTCCGTGCTGGCGGGCAGTCACCACTTCCGAATTGGTGGCGAATACAGACGCTCGCAACTCAACTTCTTCTTCAACGCTTTCTCGCGCGGCCAAATCACTTTCGCGAGCTTCCACGACTTTCTCATCGGCAACGGTGTCTCAGTCATCGGTTCCGGTGTTTTCGATCGTGCCATGCGCGTGAACGATGCCGGCGCCTTTCTTCAGGACGACTGGAAGTTTAACGATCGACTCACGCTTAATCTCGGCGTTCGTTACGACTTCTACGGTTTCCCGAGCGAACTGCGCGGCCGCTTCGTCAACTTTCTGCCGGAGCAGTTGCGACAGGGAACGGCAGCTGCTCCCGCCGGTCCACCGAATGGATTTGTGCAAGCTGAAGGCGGGCAACTCACCGGAGTTCCGGAAGTCGAAAAGAATTTGGTGCCGAGCGATAAGAACAACTTCTCGCCGCGAATCGGCTTCGCGCTACGAGTGAAAAACAAAGGTTCGCTCGTTCTGCGCGGCGGCTACGGCATTTACTACGATCGCTTTTCGACGCGTTACGCCAGTACGCAACTGCTCAATTATCCATACTTCGCGCTCGCTGTCGGTCTGCCGGGTTTGTTGCGAACGTTCGCGAATCCGTTCATACCAGTGCCGCAGCCGAACGCGTTTCCGCTTCAGCCCACGATTCCGTCGCCGCTTTCTGCGTCAGCGCCGATCGTCGGTGTGCCGATCAGCGGTCTCTTCGCAGATCCGGAGCTGAGCACGCCTTACGTGCAGCAATACAACGCCAACGTTCAGTGGGAGTTGTTCAAAGATTATCTGCTCGAAGTCGGTTACGTGGGCACGAAAGGCACGAAGCTGTTGCAGGTCATCAGTCTCAATCAGCCGGTCTACAATCGCGCGGCGAATGTTTTTGTCGCGCCCTTGGGAACGGCGCTTTCGACGCAGAAGATGGTCGCGAACGGCATTCAGCAGGTTCAGACCTCTACCAACTCGCGTTACAACTCACTGCAAATCAGCCTGACAAAACGTTTCTCGCGCGGACTGCAATTTCTCTCGGCTTATACGCTCGGCAAGTCGACTGACTACTACTCGGGTGGCACAATCAACGACTTGTTCGTGCTGGCCGGCGATCAGTTGAACTGGCAACTGAATTATGGACCATCAGATTTCGATCGCCGTCATCGCCTCGTTACGAGCTTTGTTTATGACCTGCCGAAACTTGCTTCAGATTCACAGCGCGCCAAACGCATGCTCAACAACTGGCAGGTCAACGGAATCCTGATCCTGCAGACAGGCACGCCGTTCTCAATCATCGACTCACCTAATCTCGCGATCATTCAACGCGCTAACTTCGCTTCCGGCACGACTAGTCTTTCAACCTCCGGCGGCGTCGATCAGTTTTTCAATACGTCGGCCTTTGTACTCTCGCGACCGCTCCTCGGCGGCGGCAATCTCGGCACGCCAAATAATCCTACCTTCGATCCGGAGCATCCGTTCGGCAACACGCCGCGCAACCTCTTTTATGGTCCAGGTCAGAAAAATCTTGACCTTTCAGTGGTAAAGTTCATCCCGATAAAGGAATCCGTGCGCGGAGAGTTGCGCGCCGAGTTTTTCAATCTCTTCAATTGGACCAACTTTGCTAATCCAAACAGCAACATCGCGGTGCCGGCGACGTTCGGGCGCATCACCGCAACGAGTTCAGGGCCGCGCGTCATCCAGTTTGCGTTGAAGGTGAGCTTCTAAGAGTTGCAACAAGAAACCACAGAAGTCTTAGCAGCACCTTTTGCCGAAGAGGCGCAGAGCGGTGCGTATGCGTGGTACGTGTTGGGGCTGCTGACGATCGCGTCGCTGTTCAACTTTCTCGACCGCACATTGATCTACATTCTCTTCACACCCATCAAACAGGAGATGTCGTTCACTGACTTCGAGCTGGCGTTGCTGGGAACCACTTCGTTCGTCATCTTCTTCACTCTCCTCGGTGTTCCTTTCGGACGACTTGCTGATCGCGGCTCGAGAAAAAACATGATCGCCGGCGGTCTCGCGGTCTGGAGTCTGTTCGCCGGCCTGACCGGATTCGCCAAAGGCTTCTGGGCGTTGTTTCTGTGTCGCGTGATGGTTGGCATGGGTGAAGCGACGCTCGGGCCCGCGGCGCTTTCGCTGTTGAGCGACTACTTCCCGCCGCACAGGCGCGCGAGCGTACAGTCGGTTTACGCGTCGGGCATCACGGTCGGTTCTGGTCTCGCGTTCTTTCTCGGCGGCTGGATCGGGTTCAAGTACGGCTGGCGCACGGCGTTCTATTTTCTAGGCTTTCCGGGTTTGTTTGTTGCCGTGCTGGTGTATCTGTTGAAAGAGCAGGAGCGCGGCCGCACCGAGGTTATTCCACCGAAATACACGAGCAACGACTGGAAACTTCTATTTCGCTCGAAACCGCTTCGCTATCACTACGCGGGTTATGCGCTATTCGCGCTCGCGGCGAATAGCCTCTCGATCTGGGCGCCGACGTTTTTCACCCGCGTTCATGGTTACAGCATCAAGACGCTGGGCATTGTTGCTGGACTTACTTCGTTAGCGTCGGGAATTCCGTTCACGCTTCTCGGCGGTTTTTTGTCAGACCGGCTGCGAAAGCATGGACCAGGCGGGCGCATGCAACTCGGTTGGATCGCGTCGCTGCTCGCATTTCCTTTCTGGATCGTGTTGCTGTTTTCGAGCAACGTGCCGCTGTTGCTGGTTGCAAACTTCATCCTCCTGGGGCTGTCGCTGATCTGGATCGCGCCCTCGATGGCTGATGTACACGAGATGACTGGTCCACACCTGCGCGGACTCGGCATCGGTGTATTTGTTTGCCTCGTAAACATCGCTGCTTACGGCATCGGCTCGCCGCTCATTGGCGAACTCAACGATCTTCTGGGCGCGGCAATCAATCCCGGCGTGATGAGATACAGTTTTCTCGTCAGCCCACTCTCCTGTATCCTGGCCGCACTCTTTCTTAGACGCGGCAGCCGATTAATGAACTCTCATGGAAACAAATCGACGGCGTATTGATTCAATCGACCTGCTGCGCGGCATCGTGATGATCATCATGATGTTGGACCACACGCGCGACTTCGTTCACAACGCCGCGCGCGACTTTGATCCCACCGATCTGTCGCGCACGAACGTCGCGCTGTTCCTGACTCGTTGGATCACGCACTACTGCGCGCCGACTTTTGTGTTCCTCGCCGGCACAGGCGCTTACTTGCAGTTCATGCGTGGCAAGAGCAAGGCGGAGTTGTCGCGTTTTCTGGTGACTCGCGGGCTGTGGCTGGTCGTGCTCGAGATGACGGTGATTCAGTGGCTCATCACATTTCGTCCTGACTATCGCTTTATCGGTTTCCTCCAGGTCATCTGGGTTATCGGCGTTTCAATGATCTTTCTGGCGGCGCTTATTCATTTGCCGAAGACTGTCATTGCCGTATTCGGGTTGCTGCTGATCGCGTTGCACAACCTGACCGACAGCATTCGTGTGGTTGGTTGGCGTGGACCAGGCACGCCTGTTCCGGGTGCCGGTGCAAAGCTTTGGATACTGTTGCACCAGGCGTTCGAAGGTTTCCCCGTGTTTGGCGATCACAGTCCGGTGTTGCTTGTGCTCTATCCGTTGATTCCGTGGATTGGAGTGATGGCGGTTGGCTATGTGTTCGGTGTGCTCTACGGGTTTGACGCGCAACGGAGGCGGCGTTGGCTGCTGATCATCGGCGGTTCAGCGACCTTGCTCTTCATCATTATTCGCGCAATCAATCGCTACGGCGATCCGTTTCCGTGGGCACCGCAGAAGAGTTTCGTGTTTACGGCTCTTTCGTTTGTTGATACTGCGAAGTACCCGCCGTCGTTGCTGTTTTTGTTAATGACGCTTGGACCAGCGATCCTGTTGCTGGCGTTATTTGAGTTGCAGGATTCGGGTGGGCGTGTGCGGAACTTTTTCGTTACGTTTGGCCGCGTGCCGCTTTTCTTCTACATCCTGCAATGGTTCGTGGCGCATTCGATAGCGGTGCTGCTGCACCTTGCGTTCGGCAAACCGGTGAGTTGGTTGATTGGCTCGCCGTTGAATTTCGGGCCGGCGCCGCAGGGGATTGGATTCAACCTGGGCGTCGTGTATCTCTCGTGGATCGCCGGTGTGTTGATTCTTTATCCGTTGTGTAGATGGTATGCGGGAGTGAAGCAACGTAGACGAGACTGGTGGTTGTCGTATTTGTAAGGTTGGGGTTTCACGCAAAGGCGCAAAGGTTACGCAAAGGCGCAAAGATGGGGTCTCGGGTTTTCTTTGCGACTTCGCGTAACCTTTGCGCCTTTGCGTGAAATATTCCTACAATCCGAGGTATGCAAAACAAAGAAATTCGCCTCGCGAGCCGTCCGACTGGTGTGCCCACACTCGAAAACTTTCAGTTTGCAGAGACTGAGGTGCCAAAGCCTGCTGACAATCAAGTGCTGGTCCGGCTGCTCTACATCTCCGTCGATCCGTACCTGCGCGGCAGGATGCGTGTTAGTAAATCGTATATTGCGCCTTTCGAAGTCGGACAGGTCATCAAGAGCGGCGCCGTCGGCGAAGTTGTCGAGTCTGCGTCACCGAAGTTTCAGCCGGGCGACATTGTATGCGGCGGCAGTGTCGGTTGGCGCTTGTACGACGTCGCCGCTGCCGATGCCTTGGTGAAAGTGGTTCCGGGTGTTTCGCCAACTACCGCACTCGGTGTTCTTGGTGCAACCGGTTTGACCGCTTACTTCGGCCTGCTGGACATCGGTCAACCAAAGGAAGGTGAAACCGTCGTCGTCTCAGGTGCGGCCGGAGCGGTCGGCATTGTTGCCTGCCAGATCGCGAAACTAAAGGGTTGTCGTGTCGTCGGCACTGCGGGTAGCGATGAAAAGTGCGACTACCTTCGCCGCGAGCTCGCGGTCGATGTTGCGATCAACTACAAGACGGCTGGTGACATGCAAGCTGCACTCCGAGAAGCGTGTCCGAACGGTATCGATGTTTACTTCGACAACGTCGGCGGTGAGGTTTCTGACGCCGTGATGCCGTTAATCACGAATGGCGCGCGTGTTGTAATCTGCGGTCAGATCTCGATGTACAACTCCGACAAGCCCCCAGCCGGTCCGCGCCCGGAACCGTATCTGCTCGTCAACAGCGCGACGATGAAAGGCTTCATCATCACGAAATACATGAATCGATTTGGCGAAGGCATTCAGCAGTTGGCCCAGTGGTTTATGTCAGGGCAATTGAAACATGTGGAAACGATTGTGGAAGGTTTCGAGAATACTCCAAACGCGTTTATCGGCTTGTTCTCAGGCGACAATCTCGGAAAACAGATCGTCAAAATTTGAGCCACGGATTTACGCAGAAAACGCGGATCATACGTTTTCTCTCAATTCACGAAACAATCGAGCGAGGTCGGCGGCCTGATAGTTTGCGTTCAAGCCACTCGGATTTGGCAAGACCCAGAGCACAGTCGCGCCGATACGATCTTCCTGCCGGCCCACAACAGCCTTCGCGTTATTGAACGCAGTTCGATAAGCTCCGAGTCCAAGCACAGCCAACACACGCGGACGATAGCGCAACACCTTTGCTCGCAAACGCTCGCCACCCGCGACGATCTCTTCCTTCGTCAGCAGATCCGCAGACACTGTCGTCCGCCGCACGACGTTTGTGATGCCGTAACCACTCTGCAGCAACTCACGTTCAGCAAACGGGGACAGCAGACGATCCGTAAACCCGGAAGCGTAAAGCGTGGGCCAGAAACGATTGCCGGGACGCGCGAAGTGATGGCCCACTGCGGCGGTGTAAAGTCCGGGGTTGATGCCGCAGAAGAGAACTCGCAGATCCGGAGCGATCACGTCGCGAACTGTTTTTTCAGTGGCCGCGAGAAGTTGTTCTTTTGTTGGTTTCCAGGGTTTCGGCAAGGATCAGTAGACGTCGAAGTGAGTCTGTCGCGAAGTACTCTGCTTTGAAACACGATCGATCACAGTGATTTGAATCAAGTAACGTCCCGTCGGTAGTCCATTCAAAGAAATTTCAGCGGCATACGGAAGTCGCTCCGGATCCGCGACACCTTCGGCGTTCAATTTTCGCAAAGCTGTGGTGATCACAGGTTGATCGTCGCGTATGACCTGCACTTGCACGGCGACGTCCGGCTTTTGATCTGCGGGCGACGGCGTCGCGTTGTAAGCGAACATCAGAAACCGCAATGTCGACTCGCGTTTGAAGTGATGACTGACGCTGAGCACAACCGGATTCGCGCCTACCGGATTCGAGACGTTGGTCATCGACGTCTGCGTGCGCTCACCAAGCAGCAAACTACTCATCGCCAATGTCTTCTTCGTGAGATCTGGTACCTCGATCCACGCGTTTGCGCCGCCCGCCTTGTTGCCTTTGTCATCGCGCGCTGCGACTCTAATTTGGTACAGGCCAGGCGTGAGCTTCCCCGTCGGGTAAGTAAACGTGAGGTCGTTTTTGAAACCTTTCGTCGATTCGAGATCGGGCGCGGTGGTGACGATCCGTTCGAGGAAACTGTCTTTGACGGTGCCCTTATCGTCAAGAAACAGACCACTGACATCAACGACGGCCTGAATCTTTCCATCCGGCTGTTGGCCAAAGACGAGAAACTCACCAGGCACCTGGACTGAGGTGGTGACCACTGGTCCTTTACCCGCGACGTCGTAATAGTCGGCGCTCATCAATATCGGCAGCGCTCGCTCAGGGTACGGCGCTGCCAGTGATTCGCGCAGCTTGGCTGGTGCACTCTGCGGACGCGGTGTTTCAGTTTTGCCCTTCACGACTGTCGGAGGATCCGGATCGAGATCGAAGTAACCTTTACGAACTCTTACCGTTAAATCGGGATGGCCGATCAACTTGACCTCGACGTTTCTGAATCGACCCTGCTTCTGCGACTCAGTATCGGGCTTCCACGCGATCAAGTAGTAGTTGGAAGTTTCTTTGAGCGCGGGCGCCAATCCGGTGCGCAGGTCGTTGGTGTTGAAGATTGCCTTGCCGCCGGTATCGACTGCGAGTGCGTTCATGCCGTTTTGCGATTCGTAGAGCTCACTGTGTGTAGCTCTTTCGAGCCGTCCGGATGGATCGAAGATGCTTTCTGTGCTGGCGTCGGTCAGAGAGGCCACGAGTCCGCGCGTGTCCATCGAATAGATCACGACACCGCTCTTCGCAGCGTCGTAGGTGATGTCATGCAAATCCGTGGTGAGATCGCCGCGCTCGTTGTGTATCTGAAATCCTCCGGAAAGGAGAAATACAACTTTGCGACCCGGCAGGTTGCGCGCGCCTTTGATCAGTCCCTTGAGACCGAGCAGCGAGTTTTTGGTTAACGTGGCGGTGTAAGCCAGTAATGACTGCGCGCGGGCTTGGACCAGTGCCTCAGCGGAGTCGCGGGTTATGCCCGGATTTTGCCGCATTGTGTCCGAGATGAAGATATCGAGAACATCGGTGTCGCGCCGGTCGATCAAGATCGCCTGATATTCGCTCATCGGCGGCCGCGCACCATCGCGTTCGTAAAAGGATTTCGGTTTGAGTCGATCCAGCGCCGTTCGTAGTACCATGCGATCGTTGGTTAGTTGTTGCAGGAAACCGATCTGTCCGCTCGCCGAGGCGATCGCCGCCTGATCGTTCTGGCCCATCTCTTTTTCGATGAACGACGTGATTGTTTTCTTGGTAGCCTGGAGACCGGCCAGATCCATGTGAAGATCGTCTATGTAGAAGAAGACGATGCGGCCGCGGTCCAACGGCACCGGCCGTTGTAGATTTATTGTATTCGCACCTCGCGCGGCTGCCAGTTGGCTCTCTTCGTTACTGCCCGCAGAAATTTGTTCGAAGGCCTGGATTTCTCGCGGTTTGCCGTCGACGCGCAACTGGAAATTGTCGGCTTTCAGACCGTTAACAAATTTCCCACTCTTGTCAAAGACCATGACGTCGGTCTGGACGAGTTCGGTGTAAACGCGTACAACGTCCTCTTGTGGTTTTTGCGTTGTCTGTGCGGAGACGTTTGCACAGACGAGCAGCGCGAACAGCAGTGACAGGTAACAGGAAGATTTGCGCAGCAAAGGCATAATCGGTTTTGAACAGAACGGGGATGAATTTTAGCTTAATACGTGCGGGGTGACGTGGTTTAAATATGTATCAGATGGGGTTCTTCTGGCAATGCAAAACCCACATCTGGTAGGCTGCGGGAGAAAACCTCTAAGGAATCCAAATGGCAGCAACTGAGACAACGGTAAAACTCGACCGCGTGAGCAAGAGTTTTGGGGAGTTCACGGCGGTGCGAGAACTCAGCCTCGACGTGCGCGCCGGACGCGTGTACGGACTTCTCGGCCCAAATGGCGCCGGCAAGACCACGACCATCCGCATGATCGTGAACATTATGGCACCCGATTCGGGCACCATCACCCTGTTCGGACGCAAGATCGATCCGGCGCTCCAGGATCGCATCGGCTACCTTCCGGAAGAACGCGGTCTTTACCGTCGCATGCGTGTGGTGGACCAGTTGCGATTCTTTGCTGAACTCAAGAACGTGCGCGGGAAGCAGATCGAGTCGAAGATCGACGAATGGCTCGCACGCGTCAAACTCTCCGAGTGGAAGCTCAAGCGTTCGATGGAACTGTCGAAAGGGATGCAGCAGAAGATCCAGTTCATCACTTCCGTGATTCACGATCCCGATCTACTGATCCTCGACGAACCGTTTTCGGGTCTCGATCCAATCAACACCGAACTGCTGAAAGAGATCGTCCTGGACCTCAAACGCGCGGGCAAGACGGTCATCTTCTCCACGCACCAGATGGAAATAGCGGAAAAGATTTGCGACGACATCTGTCTCCTCAACCGCTCACAAAAAGTTCTCGATGGCAGCTTGCGTGAGATCAAGCGCAGCTTCGGACGCAACTCGGTCGCGGTTCGTTGCGAAGGCGGCGACGGCGTGCTTGACGATCCGGCACTCGTTAGCAAACTCGTACGCCACGCCGATGAAGCCCAGGCACTTCTCGCTCCCGGAGCCAATGCACAAACAATACTGAAACGTTTGATAGATTCCGGCGCCGTGATCGGAAAGTTTGAGATGGTGGAACCGAGTCTGAACGATATCTTCATCACGAAAGTGACTGAATCGGCATGAAAAAGTTTCTGGCCGTCGTAAAACGAGAGTATGTGCAGCGCGTGCGCGCGAAGATGTTTATCGTAACTACTATTTTGCTGCCGGCAGCCATGATGTTCTTTGGTGTGGTGCCCGTCCTCGTTGTCAACATCAAGACGCCGGCCGTGCGGGTCGCCGTGGTGGATCAGACCGGGAAACTGTACGACAAACTCAGACAGTCTCTGGTTAATGACGAGCAACAGACCGACGCGGGACCACAGGGACGCCGAGGTTTTACAAGTTTTGTGCTGGAGGAAGTGAATGCGCAGAATCAGTCAACCGATCTGCTCCGCGATAACCTGAACCAGCGATTACGCAACCGCCAGATCGATGGCTACATAATTCTGCCGCCTGATTTCCTCGACCACGGCGAGGCGGAATTCTTCAACAACAATCCCGGTGACCTGTTCACGCTGCCTGCACTGCAATCGGCTCTGAGCCGCGCCGTGCGAGATCAACGACTCATCGAAGCGAAGGTCGATAACAAAACCAGGGAGGAGCTCTTCAGGCCCGTCGATCTGCAAGCCGTGAAGATTGGCGAAACCGGAGGCCAGGAACGCGATGCTGGTAGCAGCTTCGCACTGGTGTTTGGAGTCGGCTTCGTGATGTATCTCTCGATCCTGATGTACGGACAGGTCGTCCTGGGCGCCGTGATCGAAGAGAAGGAGACGCGCATCGCCGAGATCTTGTTTTCGTCAATCAGGCCGTTTACGTTGATGATGGGCAAGCTGGTTGGTGTTTCTTTGGTAGCGCTCACGCAGCTCGCAATCTGGGGACTTGCCTTCAGCGCCTTTGCTGTGTATGGCATCAACTTGCTCGCCTCGCGCGGTGTGACGTCGTTCAGCATTCCCCACATCCCATTCTCGCACTTTGTTTATTTCGCCCTGTTCTTTCTGCTTGGATATTTCATCTACGCGACGATTTATGCGCTCGTCGGATCGATGGTAACCACGGCGCAAGAGGGCGGGCAGTTGGCAATGCCGATCATCGTGATGCTCGTGGTCAGTTTTTACTTGTTCCTGCCGGTGGGTCGCAGTCCTGATTCGAGTTTTTCGTTTTGGGTGTCGATGATTCCTTTCTCCGCTCCAGTTGCGATGGTGGTGCGCATCGTGACGCAAACGCCACCGTTCTGGCAGATCGCGTTGTCGCTGCTGATCGGATTCAGCAGTGTGCTCGTGATCATGTGGATCGCGTCGCGCGTTTATCGTGTCGGGATGTTGATGTACGGCAAGCGCGCGTCGATTCCGGAAGCATGGCGTTGGGCCAGGCAAGCATGATCCCAGTATGATCGAAGTCGAAAAAAAGTTTCGGTTAACTGCACGGCAGCGAGATACGTTGTTGAAGCGTTTGCCGGAAATCGGCGCGCAACTGGAACGAGAAGACTTCGAAGAGAACACGCTTTACGACGGTGAGGCTTTGCACGACCATTCGTGTGTGTTGCGTTTGCGACGAGTAGGAGGAAGATCCACGCTGACTTTCAAGCAACGTCTTCCGGGCACGTCGGCGATCAAACACCAACGCGAGGACGAGACTGGCGTTGGAGATCCTGAAGCAATGGCAGCGATTCTCGAGGCGCTCGGATTCACGGCCGCGCTGATCTATGAGAAGCGGCGACAGACGTGGCGGCTGGGTCAGACGGAGATCGTGATCGATGTGTTGCCGTTCGGGTTGTTCATGGAGATCGAGGGCCGCGCGAATGAGATTAAGTCAGTGGAACGCAAGCTCGGCATGAAAGGTTTGCGCGCAGAGCATGCGACTTACCCGCAACTCACCGCGAAGCATGGCAAACGCTATGACGGATTGATCGAGGCGCGGTTCTAGTTAACACGGATTAACGCGGATTGGGCACGGATTAGATCAAGAGGCCGGAGATCAAGTCCTTCAGCCAGTTTACGTCGATGGGTTTGGTTACGTACGCATCGATGCCTGATGCCTTCGCGTCCGACCGAAAGTCGTGTTCCTGGTGTGCGGTGACGGCGATGACGGGGACGTTTTTGAGTTCCGCGTTCTGACGGATGAGCTTCGTCGCCGCGAAACCATCCATGAGCGGGAGCGTGAGGTCCATCAGGATTACATCAGGTTTCTCGCGAATCGCTGCCTCGACTGCCACCTGACCATTCTCAGCTTCGAACACGATGAACCCCTGATCTTCGAGCTGTAGTCGCATGACGAGACGCGTGTCTTCAAAGTCTTCGACCAAAAGAACCTTGATATCCCTGGAATCCTTGTCACCCATGGTTGCCGCATTTTGGCACGACACACGCCGGAAAGGAAAGTCCGTTGGTCCAAAAATCCCGCGAAACAAAATTCCGTCACCTGTCGTTAAAGACCGAGAGTGTCCATTTTAATCCCTTTTTGAGGCCGGAAATATGAAACGCATAGTGATATTTGTCATTCTGGTGCTGGTTGCCGGCGTAGCTGGTGTGGTCGTTCGCTCTTCGGGGGGCACTGCCGCGGAGATTCGCGAGCTCGTTTCGCACAACAACGCGAATGACGTGCGTGAAGAGGTGCGGCAGTCGTACGAGCTCGCGCCGGGCGCGCGAATTGAGCTGAGCGGGTTGAATGGCGCCGTCAAAATCGAAACTTCAGACACGAACAAAGCGGAAGTGTTTATCGAACGCACTGCGGCGAGTCAGGAGGCACTCGATCGACGCAAGGTGATTGTCGAAGCTGATGCGAACAGCCTGCGCATTCACGGCGAAAAGGGTGACGGCAGTCTTATCGCGCGTCTCTTTGGTTCATCGGCGGGCGAACGCGTTACCTTGAAGCTGCCACGACAGATCGCGCTTTATGCGAAGGGTGTCAACGGTGCATTCGTGACCAGCGACATCGATGGCGCGGTTGAGGTGTCGGGTATCAACGGTCGCGTGCAAATCGGCGGCGCTGTGGGTCGAGCGACGTTCAAGGGGATCAACGGCAACATGGTCGTAGGTTTGAAGAAGCTCGATGCGGATGGCGTCACGTTGAATGGAATCAACGGCAACATCGAATTGCAGCTCGCGTCGGACCTGAATGCGGACTTCGACGCGCGCGGCATGAATGGACAGGTTGTTTCCGATTTGCCGAACGTAGCGATCGATAAGAACAAACACGGCAGCTACTCGGGCCGCATCGGATCAGGCGGCGCGGGCATTACCGCGAAGGGAATTAACGGCAACATCCGTTTCACACACAGCAACTAAGACAGTTTCACGCAACGGCGCAAAGACGAAGAAAAGGCGCAAAGAAAATTCTTCTTTGCGCCTTTGCGTCTTCCTTTGCGCCTTTGCGTGAAACTTTTTCTTAGAACTCGAACGGCTTGCGTGTGGTAAGGGTTGGCGCGTTCCACGCGCGCAGCTTTTCGTTCCACTGCGGCAACGTGTCGCGCAGGAACTTATTCACCTCTTCGACGCGCGTCCGATAGACGGGCTCGATCTCGCCAAAGTACTCGCGCTGTCCAGCCGTTGGCCCAAAATTCGAATCGAGCTCGAAGAAGAGGCCTCCCATCTCGTCCGCCACCTGCGACTTGCCGCCAAGCCCTAAACCCTCGTTGCGCGCCGCCAGCCGATCCTCGAGCGTGTCAACCGCTTTAATGTAATCTTCGAGCGCCTTCATCAGATCCTTGTCAGGCTCTTTGTTCAGCGTCTTCATCGTCGTCTGCGCCTGCTTGAGTTGCTCTTTCAGACTGTCCAGAAACCGTAAGGACAGGTTGAGGTTCGTCTGCATATCGCGCAGTTTGATCTGCATGTTTTGCGTTTCCTGAAGCTCAGCGAGCGAGGTCGTGATCGCCGGATCGAGTTTCACTTCAACCTTTTCTTCGAGCACTTTGTCGTTGACCGTGAGCTTCACGGTATAAACGCCGGGCAGCACCTGTGGACCACGCGCCCCAAAGCCGAAAGCAAGCTGCTCTTCCGTCGGCGGACGTCGAACTTCCGGGCCACCCAGTCGCAGGTTCCACGCGATCCGATTCAAACCCTTTTCACGTGATGGATGCTCGATCTCCTGCACCAGCTTGCCGTCGCGACCGAAGATCTGAAGCTTCAACGTCGCCTTCTCGTCGAGCTTGTCTTTTAAGTAGTAAGTAATCAGCGCGCCCGTCGGCGGGTTAGGACCAGTAAAGACTTTGTCGCCGATACCGTAGCGCGAGAAGCGACTCGAAAATCTCAGTGCCGGGCGCACTGGAAACAGGTACGCGTTGCTGCTGAGAATCTGCGGCGTCATCTGCTGAATCGGCGTCACGTCGTCGAAGATCCAGATGCTGCGACCGTGTGTGGCGAGAATCAGATCGTTCTCACGCGGATGCACGATGATGTCGTGTACAGAAACGTTCGGAAGATTCTTCAGATTCAACGCAAACCAGTCTTTGCCGCCGTTATACGAAGCAAACAGGCCTAACTCCGTGCCCGCGTAGAGCAGGTTTGTATTCTTCGGATCCTCGCGCACGACCTGGACGTATGCTTTCTCCGGCAGATTGCTCGAGATGCTGGTCCAACTCTTGCCGCCATCAGTAGTTTTGAAAATGTATGGGCGGAAGTCGTCGAACATGTGACGGTCGAATGCAACGTAAGCATTGCTCGCGCCGGTGCGCGACGGTTCGACGTGCGACACAGGCGAGTTTGCAGCTACTCCGGGAACGTTCTTGACGATGTTAGACCACGTCTTACCGCCGTCGGCGGTGAGTTGCAGGTTGCCGTCGTCGGTGCCGACCCAGATCTGTCCTTTTTCAACTGGCGACTCGGCGATGCTGATGATCGTGCAGTGATACTCAGCCGTTGAATTCTCAAACGCTATTGGACCACCGGCGTCTTTCAACTTCTCCGGATCGTTCGTGGTCAGGTCGTTACTGATCTGCGTCCAGGTCTTGCCGAAGTCGGTGCTCTTGAAAACCACGTTGCCGGCTAAGTAGACCGTTGTCTTGTCGTGTGGTGAGAAAACGATCGGCGTGTTCCAGTTGAAACGATACTTCTGTCCGGTAGCCGGGCCGCCGCCGCTGTTGTGACCCCACGGATTGACCGGTTGCTGCTCGCGACTCGACATGTCAGTCCAGAGAATCTCGCCGCCCTGCGATTCAGATAAATACTGGTCCGGATTGTCCGGGTTATTGATCATGTAAAAGCCGTCGCCAAAACTGACCATGCGCCAGTCGTCGTTCATGATGCCGGCAGGCTCGCGCGAGCGACTTGGACCAGTCCACGAACCGTTGTCCTGCAAGCCACCCATCACGTAGTAGAACGGCATGCGATTGTCCGCGTGAATTTGGTAGAACTGGCCGATCGGAATGTTGTAAACAGCTTCCCATGTTTCACCACCGTCGTAGCTCACGGAGATGCCCCCGTCCTGTCCATGCCACATGCGTTTCGGATTCTTCGGATCGAGCCAGAGCGCGTGATAGTCGACGTGATTGCGGTTGGCAATTGCACGAAACGACTTGCCGCCGTCAACAGACGTGTACAAGGTCGAAGCCACGGCGTAGATGTGGTTCTCATTCGCCGGATCGACGCGGACACGCGTGTAGTAGAAACCACGCGAGACGATGTCGGTATTCTTCGACGCGAGCTTGAACGTCTCGCCACGATCGTCTGAGCGATAGAGTGTTCCATCTTTCGACTCGACGATCACGTAGACGACGTTGGGATTACTCGGCGCCACGCGAACGCCGATGCGGCCCATCAGTTTCGGCAAACCGTTCGTCAGTTTGTTCCACGTGCGGCCGCCGTCGATCGACTTGTAAACGCCGCCTTTTTCGCTGCCGCTGTGATGCGTCCAGGGCTTGCGCTCGAAACTCCACATCCCCGCGTAAAGAATGTTTGGATTCGTGGGATCGATCTCGAGATCTGCGACGCCGTGTTGGTTATCGATGTAGAGCGTCTTGGTCCATGTCTTACCGCCGTCCGTAGTCATGAACACGCCGCGCTCTTCGTTGGGTCCGAACGCGTGGCCCAGCGCGCCGATGTAGACGATGTCGGGATTTTGCGGATTGATGACGATCGCCGAGACGCGCTCGGTGTCCTTTAGACCCATGTGCTGCCAGGTCTTGCCGCCGTCAGTTGATTTGTAGACGCCGTCGCCGAAAGAGACGCTGTTACGGACGTTCGACTCTCCGGTGCCGACCCAGACCACGTCCGGATTGCTCGGCGCGAGCGCGATGTCGCCAATCGAAATTGTGCCCTGCCGTTCGAAGATCGGTTTCCAGGTAATGCCACCGTTCGTAGTCTTCCAAACACCTCCGGAAGCGCTGCCCACGTAAACGACGTTCGGATCGCCCGGCACGCCTTCGACGTCAGCGACGCGACCACCCATCACTGCTGGACCAATGCTCCGATACTCCAACCGCGAGAACGCCTCTTCATAAGGCGACTTCGGTGTGCCGCCGTTTTGTGCGAAGACGGTGAACGCGAGCAGACAGATAACGAACAGGGGACTCAACAAGCGCATATTGTTCTCCTTAAGATAGACGACTAACGCGGATAATACTGATCTGTGGCATATTTACAACATGACATTTACCCAAACCGAACGCACGAAGCTGAAGCGACTCCCCAAACGCGGTCATTTCGATCGCGAGACTGTCTACGGAATCCTGGACGAGGGTTTTATTTGTCACGTCGGATTCGCGCCTGAGGAACAGCCGGTTGTGATTCCGACTGGGTACGCGCGCGCCGATGACAAACTCTACATTCATGGGTCGCAGGCGAGCAGGATGTTGCGAACGTTGTCGGGTGGCGTTGATGCGTGTGTGACGGTGACGTTGATTGACGGACTGGTGCTGGCGCGTTCGGCGTTTCATCACTCGATGAACTATCGATCGGTAGTGATCTTTGGTCG
>Ga0126376_10000296_pt1 | contig 23464 bp, 35 predicted proteins | sample PanSoiMetPlot_15_FD_92760 | JGI IMG/M metagenome (GOLD analysis project Ga0126376, IMG submission 92760) | Tropical forest soil microbial communities from Panama - MetaG Plot_15 | ecosystem: Environmental > Terrestrial > Soil > Tropical forest > Bulk soil | place: Panama | collected 2016-02-17 | reverse complement strand
CCGCCGCGCAGCTGAATCGCGCCCGGCCCGGCAGCAAGGCCTACATCGTCGGCGACTTGCTGTTGCGGCCGGAGGGCGTTGACCGCGACGAGGCTTGCGCGGCGACGGGCTGGCCCTCGATTTCCCTACCCCAGCAGGCGGCGGCTTGCGGGCTGACGATCAGCAGCGTGCGCACGGGCCGGCGGGTCCGTCACTATGCCCGGGCCGCCGTTGCCGCAGCATCGCTTTCGATGCCGAGCGCGCCGACTCTGGAAACCTTCTTCGACCACATCGGCTGCGATGCGGGCGAGCGCGATTTCTACCGCCGCCGCACGGCCGATCTGGCGCGCTCGACGGCGTTTCAATCCTAAACCCCAGCAGAAAAGGAGAACCCACGTATGGGTATCGTATCCACCACGCCGTTTACGTCTAAGCAATTGATCGCCTGGCGCGAGGCCATGGGCTACACGCAGCTGGAGGCCAGCCAGGCTCTCGGCTGCGCGCGGCGCACGATCATCAATTGGGAGCAGAGCGAGAAGCCGCCTTATTACATCGGGCTCGCCTGCGCCGCGCTCGCCTCGGGCATCGCGGCACCCTACGGCGCCGAGGTGTCGGAGTGAGCGGGCGATGATCTATTTCGCCTATGGCTCGAATCTCAATATCGGCCAGATGTCCTATCGCTGCCCGGGCGCGGTTGCGCTCGGGTGGGCGAAACTCAAGGACTGGCGCCTTGTCTTTCGCGGCGTCGCCGATTGCGTGCGCGAGGAGGGCGCCTTCTGCTACGGCGGTGTCTGGCGCCTCACGCCCGAATGCGAGCGCACCCTCGACGTCTACGAGGGCATCCGCAGCGGCATGTATCGCCGCGAAATGATCCCGCTTGCCCGGCCCTGCGACGGCGAGCACGAGACGCTGATCTACACCATGAATTCCATCGGCATCATGCCGCCCAGCGCCGCCTATCTGCGCAGCATCGAGCAAGGCTATCGCGACTTCCGCCTGCCGAAGGTGGCGCACAAGATGCTGGCGCGAGCGGTGCAGGATGCCTGGGACGATAAGGCTCCCACCCACATCGAGCGGCAGCGGCATCGGCGCAACGGGCGCCCCGCTCTCGCGCAGCCGAAACGAGATCCCGGCCATGCCAGCGACCGGGTAACAAATCACGCTGGCTCAACGAAGGAGAAATCCAATGCGCATGATCAAGCTGACGAAAATCGTATCGGACCGCTTTTCCGATTCCGACGACCCGAGCGAGGGGGTGAAGACGACGCCCGCTAACGTCAACGCGGACGCGATCCGCTGCTTCTATCCGCGCCGCAACGAGCGGCCGGGCACGCGGATCACGTTCGTCGACGGCGGCGGATTCGCCGTGACCGAGGCCTACGCCGACGTCGAGGCGATGATCGCAACCCACTAACCGAAGAAAGGGGAAGCGCCGCCGGCTGAACCCCGGCGGCGCTTTATCGAAAGGCTCTCACATGAAGATGATATGCGTGCTCGGCATTCTTGTCACGCTGGTGGGCTGCGCCTGCCCGCCTGGCGAGAGAGGCGAGGAATGCCGCCAGCAGCGGGCGGCAGCGGCCGCAAGCCTGCTGGCCATCAGCGCGGCAGCGGCGGCGGCTTATGCGGCGAGCCGGCCGACCTATTACTACGTCGCCCCTGCCCCGACCTATAACTACACATACACGCCGCCGGTCTACTGCCACGGCTATTGGATCGGAACGTATTGGTATTCGTATTGCGATTGAAAACACGCCGCCGGCTGCAACCGGTGGCGTTTTTCACAACCCCAACGGAGACACCGAGAGATGCTGACAGATGGAGAGAACTGATGGCCTGGGTCTACCTCACCGGCCCGTGCGCCTGCTGCACGCGGATCTTCAACTACAACCCGCATCGCGTGCCGAGCTTCCGTTTCGACGGCCGCAACCGCGAGGCGATCTGCCAGGCTTGCATGCTGGCCATCAACGAGGCCCGGGCGCGCAAGGGCCTGGCGCCCCATCCGATTGCGGCCGATGCTTATGAGCCGATCGATGAAGCCGAGCTATGAGCGGCCCGCGATCGAGGCGAGCGGGTTGCCGCCGGAACGCCACGCCGACCGCATGGTCGCACTGATGCTGCGTTATCTCATCAATGAGCATGCCGGGGCTTTCCGGCGCGTCGTCGCCGCGATCCGCCCGGCCGGCAGCCCCAAGGCGCAGGCTCATCTGCTTGCCGCGATCCGCAAGGCATGCGGCCAAACCCTGATCGAGAGCAAGCTTAGATCCGGCACGCGGGGCCGCTTTCGCATCGATCTGGTCGATTGGTGCGCATGGGATGAAATCCACAATCACGAGATCGAGCCGGGCGATGTGATTCCGCCGAAGCCCTGGATCGCTTGCCGTTGGAACATCATCGAGGGCCGCTGCCCGACGCTGCTGCGGCCCAGCTACCACCTCTGCCTACTCATCACGCATCATGCGTTCTCGCGCCTCGCCCAGAGGTGCGGGGCGCGGACCACCGACGATCTCATCGCCGCGACCAGGAAGCTCTGGCTGGCGCACTTCGATTACATCATGAACAACCAATGCAAGCGAATCCCCGATGATACGCGCATTCCCGTCGAAGGCCTCTGCACGGCGGTGATCCGCGACCACCGCATAGTCACGACCATCCTTCCCCCCGAAAAAGGAGCCGCATTCGATGCCCCATAACGTCAATTGGCGCATGGCGGGCGATACGCTCGTCGTCGAGATCGACATGGGTAAGGAGGCCCTGGGCGCCCGCTCATTGCCCAATATGAAAGGCGGGCGCGTCGTCGCCACGACCAGCGGCACGGTCGCCGTCGGCCTCGGCACGGACGCGTTTCTCGCCCTTACGCTGATCACGCTGCCGCCTCGCCAGCCTATCACGAGGAGCTTTCAATGAGCGTCGTCATGAAGCTGCTCGCCTGGGCCGATGGTCAGCCGCTCAGATGCGCGGGCGAATATGTCAGGACGCTCGACGTCCAGGCGGCGTCGCGCGATCTGGATTGGCTGACGACGACACCCGACATCGCGCTGGCGCTACGCTGGCCCGATCCCGGAGCGGCGAGGCGGCAATGGAAGGAGATCCTGAAGAGCGATCCGGTGCGCGCCGACGGCAAGCCGAATCGGCCCATGACCGCGCTCACCATCCAGCTGGTGCGGGTGCTGCAATGAGCAAATGGTATTCGGTCATGATCTTCGATGCCGCGATGCGCTATCTGGGGACCGAGCATTTCGAGAGCGCCGCCGCCGCTCATCGAGCCATCGAGCACTGGCGCGAGCTTGGCCTGTACTGGCAGCTGCGGATCGCGAAATCCGCCCCCTTCACCGCCGCCGCCCGCGAGGTGAAACCATGATCATAATCGCGCCCCTATTCTGGCTCGCCTGGTGCATCGTCGTTGCCGTGGTTGCTGGCAGCCGCAACCGCGAGCCGGCTCTATGGTTGCTGGCAGCACTGGTAATTTCGCCTTTGCTGGCAACCATCGCCCTCGCGCTGATGCCGATCGGCCCGTCGCCCGACACGGCTCGGCAGCGCGAAAGCGCCGCAGCAAATGCAGCAACGGCGGCGTTTTTGGCGCCACCATCGCCCCGGCCTTCGGTGTTTCACGACAGCCTATGGGATTGCCCGCCGCATCGTTTCAGGCCGCAGCCCGCCTATGTCCGCCATCGCGATATTTCCACCTGGCAATGGGCATTAGCAATCGCTGCCGTCCTGATCGCGCTTTTGCTGCTGGCTTGGAGCGTGATGCCGCAAGCGGTTTCCAGCAGAGCCGAAGCGACGATGCGGGTGGCCCCACGGGTCGACCAGCTTGTCCGTCCCCTGATCCTGACGCCGCCGGGCGTCGAGCCCGATCCGCTCGCCGACCCCAGGCTGCATCTGGTGCCGTTATGAGCGGCCCCATCGTCTATCGCGGCTGGCGCCCGCGCCGAGGTGATTGCGTCGTCGTCAAGGATCTCGGCAGCGATCACAAGTCTCTGCCGCTCTATCTCGAAGTCATGAACCACAGCCCCACGGGCTTCGAGTGGGGCTATGGCGGCTCGGGGCCATCGCAGCTCGCGCTCGCCATTCTCGTCGATCGGCTCGGCTATGCGCGCCGGGCCGAGGCGATGATGCTGCACCAGGCCTTCAAGATCACGGTCATCGCCAAGTTGGACCGGAAGCGCTGGTCGCTCCCCAGCGGGGCGGTCGACGACTTCATCGCATCGATCTCGAAAGGCCGCTCGCCATGCTGACCACGCCATTCATGGACGACGTCCATCGCGCCACCTTCGGCAAGCAGAAGCACAAGAACCAGAGCCCAACGATGGCGCGCTACCGCACCCTCCTGCGCCAGGCCGTGCGTTTCCAGCTGGATGACGATTTCATTCGCCTGGTGGCGCATGCTTCGCATGAACGCGATCACATGGAAACCTACGCTGGCATGGCCCGATTGCCGTTCGACACCGTATGGCTCGAATGGGACCAGCTGGTCATGCTGCGCGAATTCGAAGCCATGGGCTCACTGAATGCCGTTGTCGAGAGCGAGACGTTTCGCATGATGGGGGCTCTCATCACGCTCGACAAACCATCGACCACACGCTGGGTTGCCACCGAGTTCGGCGATCTGCGCGATAGAGACGTCGGCATCGTCCCGGCGATGGCCGACCTGGTTTTCGATCCCGAGCCGGGCATCGAGACCGTCACCGGCTCGACATATTGGCGCCAGCCGACGATATCGCGCATCCCGGGCATGCCGAAGCTGGACTTCGACTTCAGTGGCCTCACCCCGGCCCAGAGCGAGGAAATGAGCATTCCCTTGGAATGGGCATATTACGGCGCTTTCACGAAGGAGGAGGAACGGGACGATGGGTTGTCGCTCATGTACCCGGCAGCAATCGGGGCGACGATGAATCCATGGTGGCTCGCGCTGCCGCAGTTCGCCGCGCGCGCCAAGGGCTATGTCGAGCATTTCCGCAGCGATGCCCGCGAACGGCGCGGCGTGCTGCGCCACATCATCACCGCGCTCGCCCTCATCAACAGCCCGCCGGTCGAGATCATGCCGGCGCCGAAGCGCACCGGTACTTATGCCGCCGGCCTCGCGCGGCACGAATATCTCGGCCACAAGATGGTGCGGCTGCGCGTGCCGGTGCAGCGGGCGCGCGAGATCATCCATCATATGCTCGAAGAGCGCGCCAAGTACGCCCGCCACGCCGTGCGCGGGCATTTCCGGGTTATCGATTCGGGGCGCGGCAAACGCGTGCGGCCGTGCGGGCACCGGCCGATGGAAGTCGTCGACGGTATCGGCACATGCGAGGCCTGCGGGCACCGCGTGCGCTGGATCGATTGGCACGAGCGCGGCGATGCCAGCATCGGCTACGTCGTGCACAGCTATGAGGTGACCGCGTCATGAACAAGGCCAGCGAGGAGAGCATCGCGCTCGCCGCCCAGATCGCCAAAATGCTCGCCGGCCGAGATCCATGCGTCCAGGGCGCCGCCCTCGGCGATCTTACCGCGACCTGGCTCGCGGGCCACATCGTGCCTGGCGATCCCGGCGCGACCAAGGAGCTGCGCCGCCAGCTGTTGGCCCAGCAGATGGAGCTGATCGTGAACCTTATTCCCCTCAACGAAAGGGAATCGTAATGACCGTCGCCCCCGCCGCCCATTACCTGCATGTCATGCTGAGCGAGAAAGATGTCTATGCCGTGATCATGGCGCTGCGGCAGAAAGCCGATGGCGACGAGATGCTGGCCCGCCAGGGGCTGGTCCCGCCGGCCAATGCCAATGTCGAGCGTCTCGCGCAAGCCTTGCTTGAGCAGGCGAGCCATGCCCGCGCTCTCGCCGATCGCCTGCAGAATCTCGATGATGGCCCATGATTGCCATGGATCGCCTGCGGGCGCGCCTGCTGCTGCAGGCCGCGCTCGACCATGCCCAGCTGGCCCGCGCCTTCGTCGCCAAAATCGGCCCCGTGGCGGGCCTGCCCGACGGCGCGCCCGAGGCGAGCATGGCGACCGACTACTTGGCCAAGGCCGAAAGGGCGCTGGCCCAAGCCCTGCAGCGCATCCCCGACAATGGCGATGAGTAATAATGTTTCAAATGGCCCGCAGGCCGCCTGCGGCGCGATTCTAGAGGGGGTCGGCGGGTTTTGGGGTACACCATGCCCGCAGGCCACCAGATCCGCACGGACGGCCCGGAAAACCCGAGTCCCGAGCCTTTCAGGAGGAGCTTTCGATGCCGCGTTACAGCTGGACCGCCGACGGCAGCACTCCCGGCGATGAGAATCAGACCTGGCATACCAAGGGCGAATTCGCCCTGGCGCCGAGCCCCAATGCCGATCCCGTCGCCCAGGCCATGCGCCTGCACTTCGAGCAGCTGAAGGCCCAGCCAGGCGGCGGCCCGTACCTGCTGCATCACTTCTTCGTCCAGCTGACCGAGCCTTGAGGGGGTGCGCGCCGCGAGGAGAATACAGCAGCTGGCCCCTCCGCGCGCTGACGGGGTTTTTCAAGGACACTCGCCGTCTTGTCCCGCTCCACCAGCCCGACGTGGAGCCGCTTATTTCCGCCCGCCAGGATCGCTCTTGCCGCCCGGCCCATTGCCCGGCTGGCCATAGTGGTCGGAATGCGAGTGGCCGGGCGTCTCGTAGCCCCGGCAATAGCACTCATAGGCCCGCGCCATCGAGGGCAGCAGCGCGATCGCCAGCAGGGCCAGGAGAACGACCCAGATGACGCCGGCCCAGAAACCGGCCATCAGTTGCCAGGGCGGCAAATACTGCTCATGCCAGGGCGGCTCACGCGCCTCGCGCCGGATCTCATCGAGGCGCATCTCATACTCGGTGAGCTGCAGATCCCATTTCATGCGCTCGTCCTGCTCAGGCAAAGGGATATCCGGCCGGGAAATCCCAGCCCGGCCCCAGCCCGCCGCTGATCTGCTTGGCGAAGCGCGGATCGTTCCAGCCGACGTTCTCTAGGCTGGCGCCTCTCAGATCCAATCGCGACCAGCGCCCGAGGCGGTAGAGGCGCCCGCTCACAGGCTTGTCGCCGTGCATCCATTGCAGCTGCGCCCAGAGGGCCGAGCCATCGTCGGGCGCGCTCGTCTCGCTCACATAGCCCCAGGGCTTCTCGTCATAGGGCGGCAAGCCATCGCCGCCCGCGATGATGAGCCCGACATGCATGGCCGTCAGCCAGCTCTCGAAATTGGGGTCGTTGCGGGCGATCTGCAGGCGATGGCCGTCGCCACCCCACGAATTGCTCGCGAGATCAAGGAAGTTCTGATCCTTGTCGGCCTGCGGTACCCAGGCCCAGCGGTCGCCCGCGCCAGGCTGCACGCCGCGCACCAGATGCACGCCGCGCAGATCCATCTGCAGGACCGGGCCATAATACGTATATGCCACGCAGACGTTGCCCGAGGCGATGTCGATCGTGCCGCCCAGCGCCACGACCTGGCGCGGCGAGGCCTGCAGATAGCCCAGCATCGATTCGCGCAGGAATAGGGCCTGATAGCCCGTCGCCGCCCCGATCTCGACGCCAGGATCGCAATGCGATTGATCGATGACGATTGTCTCGCCGAGCTTGTCGAATTCGCTCGCCCAGCGAAACCGGCAGCCCTCGAAGCCGAGCTGGCGCGACATGCTCATCTGGCAATTGCCGACGACGCAATCCCGAAACGAGAGATCGATGATCCCCTCGCAATACATGATGCGCCATTTCTGCTCGTCGGTGCCGTTGGGATTGCGCTGGAATTCGATCCCCTCGAAGCGCAGCCGCTCGATCGTGCGATTGGCATCCTCGTCGAGCAGGTAGATCCGCGCCCGCCCGAGGATGCCCTGGTTATTCGGATCATCCCAGCAGCGCGTGCCGTGCGCGAAGCGCAGCCGGCGATCGAGATGCACCTCGGCCCCCTCGATGAGATCGACGCGCACGAATTCCACATAGGCGCAATTGGGTGGGTAGCCCCCCGTCTGGATCGAGCCGCTGGCGATGAGATGCCAGCGGCCCTCGATCAGCTTCGCCGCCTCGTCGGCATTCAGCAGCTGGACGATCGAAGCGCCGGGCAGCGTATCCTCGACGACGATGGCGCCCAGGCTCTTGATCTGGCTTTGGTGCGCGAGCGCGCCGATTCCCCCTTTCACGCCTAGTGGCCCGTTCTGGTACATCGAGCCCTGGTTGACGCAGCGCAAGATCGGCTTGGCGCCATTGCCCTTGGCCCGGAACGTCGCGTGGCTGATGCCGCGAGCGAAGTTGTTGTCGCGGTATTCGTAGGTCCGCCCGGCCGTGAGATTGATGCGTGCCCTGAGATTCCCCCAGCGCCCAGCGAGCCCCTGGTCGACGCGCACGCCGTCGCAACAGACTTCGAGCGAGGCATAGTCGTCGGCATCGTATTCGCGATAGTGGATCGCGGGATCGCTCGTCAGCCGAAAGCTGTGCAGGGCCGCGATCTCGGGCGCGTCGCGGTTGCTGACCTTGACGTCGAGGGCATGCTCGCCCGCCGGGATCGGCTCGGCGGCCGCGACGACGCCCGTGTCGGGATCGATCGTGAGGCCCGGCGGCCAGGAGCCCGCCGCCTCGTAGCGATAGCCGTGCCCCAGCTGCACCTTGCTGCCGGCCGGCGGCACGTAGGCCAAGGGATGCCAGCCGGCGACTAGGCCTACGCGCGGGCAATCGGGCTCGTCGGGCGAGACGATCATGCCGCTGGTCGTGATCCATTGCGCCGCGTCGTCGGGCAGCGGCCCGGGCTCGGGCGGGATCGGGCCGGACGGCGTCCATTGCGTCGCCCCGGGCGGGGCCGCCGTCGGCACGCGGGCGATCTCCTTGCCGCTCTCGTCGAGGATGATCAGGTTGGGCATGGCGCATTCCCCTCGCTGGCAGCCGCCCTGGCCGCCGCCTCTTTCTCGGCGCGCAGGCGGTCGCTTGTCGAGTTAAATATTTTGCGGCCCTTCCTGCCGCCGCGCTCGTAATCCTCGATGATGGCGAACCCGGCCTCGGGGCCGTGGGCGCGGATGACCTCGGTGCAGATCCGCTGCTCCCACTTCTGCTTCTTCAGCTGGGCGAGCAGCTCGGGCGAGCGGTGCTGGCTCGGTGCTGGGCGAGGTGGTGCAGAGCGCGTAGCGCCCTCGCAGAGATCCAAATCCCCATTTTTTGCGCCCCCCTCTTCCTTCTTTCTTCCATCAGATTCTTCTTCTTCTATCAGAGGGCCCGCCGACCCTAGGGTTTCTGCGGGACTCCGGGCCGGAAAGTAGGACTCTAGAGTCCTCCTTTCGGCCCCGGAAAGTAGGACTCTAGAGTCCTCCTTTCGGCCCCGCGAAACGGACTTATCCATAGGGGCCTGTGGATCATTGGACTCGGCCGCCGCCGTGGGCCGAAAGCCGGGCACCAGCAGCTCATAGATGTTGCATATTTTGCGGCCGGTCCCGGCCCAGAGCAGCCTGGCCAGGCCGCGTTCGCAAAGACGTTTCAACAATCTTCGGCCGCTGCGGATGGTCATCCCGAGCACGCTGGCTAGGTGCCGGGCGCCGGCGACGAAGGGCCAATGGTGCCCGCGATAGACGCCGTCCCAATCGACGAGATGGTCCGCTATACGCTCCACCGCATAGGCGTCGGCCCGGCTGACAAGTCGCTCCAGGCCGCGCAGATGGCGTTTCCAGAGGTGGGTTGCGACGCGCTTGGCGATGGCGGGGTCGCGGCTGTCAAGGCCCGACACCACGGAACCGTCATTTGCATTTTGGGAAACAATGGCTAAATTCTGCACTTGCATCCTCCTGCCAAAGGGGTTGTGCAATGGCCCCTCTCGCAAGGGGCCTCGTCGTCTTGCCGCTTCAGAGAAGTCCCGTCGTCAGGCGGCCCTGGTTTTCCCCAAAGCCAGGGCCGCCGCCTTTATGAGGCCTTCCCGAAGAGCGGTCCGGCGATCACGCCGGGATGCCGGATCTCGTGGGCGACGACATCCCAGATCGCCAGCGCGTCGGCGGCGTCGAAACCCTTCACCTCGTAGCCTAGCTCGCGGGCGCGTTCCAAGACCCGACGTTTGGCGCCTTTGCCCTTGCCGCTGCCGGTGAAATGCAGCCGGGCCGTCGAGCTGGGCACGCGCCAGCATTCGAGCCGGCGCTGGGCGGCGACGAGCTCGGCGACGGCGCAGACGCCGTGCAGGAAGCCGATGGATTCGAGATTGGTATTGCCGCCCATGCCGGGCGAGGCGAAGTGTAGCTGCAGCTCCCAGGCTATGACACCGACGTCATAGTGCTCGATCATGAGGGCGAGCCAATCGGCCAGGAAGACATAAGCCGGCCCCGTGTCGCCCTCGGGCAGATGAGCGATGCCCGTGCGCACGCCATTGGGCGCCTCGGGATCGTCGACGGCGTAGCCCAGCGCGTGGCCGGGATCGAGGGCGAGGATCGTGGTCATTTGTGCGGATCGAAGGGCTTCGCTTCCATGCCCGGCAGATAGAGCTGGCTGACCCGGCAGAGCATCGGCGGGGGATGCAATTCTCGCTGCAGGGTGCGCAACGGCACCCAGCGCAACCACGTGTCATTCGGTTGATCGACATTCGGCTGGTAGTAAGGATAGAGCGCCTTCGGCTGGTGGAATTCGTCTAGCTGGTGGCGCTCGATGCGAGGCACGCGCTCGGTTGGATCGGGCAGCAATGTCCAGCGCTGCAGCTCGAAGAGATCGATGACCGCGAGATGGTCGACGAGTTCCCAATAATAGAGCAGTAGCATCGCGCGCTGCGTGTAGATCCAGCCGGGCGTGTGGCCGCGCCGCAGATAGGATGCCCGATCGCGGAAATTCAGATTGCTGTGGATCTCGACGGGAATGCGCAGCCGCGTCGTATCGGCGTCATTCGTGTTGGCTTTCAGCTCGCAGCTGAGCAGCGTGCCGCTATAGCGGATGAGATAATCGCCGCCCCAATGCTTCTGCAATTCGATGCCCAGGGGATTGTTGGCGCTGGTGTCGAGAACGTCGCCGCCATCGGCCGATTGCTTCAGCAGCACGCGCACCTTCGCCTTGGCCCGCGCTTCGGCTTCGAGAGAATCCTTGTAGGTCTTCATTCGGCCGCCTGCCGCAGCTGGTTGCCCCAGCTGGACCAGCCGGGCCGCGATCCCCGGGCGAACAGCTCAATGCGCGGCAAGGTCGGATACCAGCGCTCTATCAGCTCGTAGAATTCGACGGGCTTCTCGCTGTGCGCCGCGCGGTCGGCATAGATGACCGAGGAGACGCGATCGGCGGCCTGCGGCGGCGGCAATTCGCCGCGCTTGGCGATGAGCAGCAGCTCATGCTGGGACCGGGCGTGATAACCCATGCCGATGCGATCCTTGACCCAAACGTTGTTGGTCCGATAAGCGAAGGTCCAAGCGTCGACGAGCTTCAGTGCTTCGGCCAGCTTCGGTGCAGTCGCCCACATGTAGAGAATCGCATCATCGGCGGCGATATCGCTTACCGGCAGCGCGCAAAGTTCCTCCAGGGTCATGGTCGGGTAATTGCGTTCGATGGCCCGGTTGCCGCCGCCGAGAGGCGGATTCTCGTAGCGCCACGGCGGATCAATGTAGAGAACCGGAAACCGGCCCTGGGGAAACACCATGGCCCCGAGCCGACCCTCGATCCAGCGCTGTTGGACGCGCAGCCGCAGCTCGCGCGTCGAGGCGCGGTTCTCAATCGCCCAATCCAGCAGCTCGTTCTGTTTGGAAATGTCATCGATTACAGCCACTTCGCGGTGGTGGCTAAACGAAAGAAGGTCGCGGCGCCGCGACCTTTCGAATCTGCGGGCTACCATCCCACAATCTTTGCAAGCCTGATATTCCGGCCCTCGCCATTCCAGGCTGTCGACGACCGCCAAGCGCTCGCCATAGGCGTGGCCGGCGATCCACCAATCGCCGATCCACCAGGAGACGGCGCCCTCGACATGGGCCAGGATCTCGCCGGCCTGGCGCCAGCGCTCGAAACTGAGCCTGGCCGGCAGTTGCCAGGCTGTGCGCGAGATGGTGCCGGGAAGCCCGAGGCTCTTTGCCGCGACGAGCGATTTCGCCATCGCCGCGCTCTCCTATGCCGTCGTCGTCTCGGGCTCGGCCTCTCGGGCGGCATCGTGCTGGCCCGCCTCCCAGCCCTTCTGGAATTCGATCGCCGCCCCGCCCGTCAATCCGTTGAGGGCGCGGCTGGGGCTCTTGCCCGCCTTGCCGAGATTGTAACCGTGGACATAGGCGGCCCTTGGATCGGCCGCGCCATTGCCTTTCCTCGTCTTGCGCTCGGGTGCCGGGGCCTCCTCGATCTCGGCGCCCTCGTTCATCGTCTCCTCGGCGCCGAAGATCTCGAGCTGCACCGGCAATCCGGCAATGCCGGCCATGCGGGCCTGCCAGCGCAGATCGCGCTCGACGTCCTCGGGCTCGCGCTTGGCCGCGCCGAGCGCCCAGATGATGGCATCGGGATCGACGCCGGCTTCTTTGGCCGCCTTCAGGGTGGCGCGATAGCGGCCGTTGACCGCGCGGACCTGCTCTTGGGCTTTTTCGAGGGCGGCCTTGTCGCGGCCGGCCTTGTCGAGGAACTCGCGGCAGGTCGCGTCGCTGACGTTGCCGCCAAGCGCCAGAGGGTGCTTGGTTGGCCGGCCGAGCCGCTGCTTGGGTTGCTTCTTCTTGGCCTTCTTGCTCCGCAGAGTCCGAGCCATGGGATCGATCCTTTGTCCAGGGTTTGACAGATGCAGCAGAGGGGGCTGGGCAGGGCGCGATCGCTGGTGGTGAACCGGGCGAGCCCGCAGCGGGCGCAATTGGGCTGCAAATACAGCCGGTCGCCGGGTTTCCCCAGATATCGGCGCATCACCATTTCCCCTATGGTAAAGACCGGGCATTGCAATCCTGGCGGGCGGCGCTGTCAACAGGTTGCAGACTGGACTTTTCTCAGAAAAAGGGGATCAATGGCGGGTGCAATGCTGGGGATATTGGCATGGCTCGCAGACCGCAGATGGCGCCGGATGGGGCTGCGGCGCCGGTTGCTGGCAATGGGGCTGGCCCGCCGTCGCTAGGCGAGGGCCTCCATTTCGGCATCCCGCCCGAGATCTATCACGCCGATCCGTGCGCCAAGGCGTCGCTCTCGGCGCATCTCGCCCATACGCTTCTCACCCGCTCGCCCGCTCACGCCTGGCTGGCGAGCCCGAAGCTCAATCCCGACTATCGGCCCGATCATGACCCCGGCTTCGATCTCGGCACGGCAGCGCATGCCTTCCTGATCGATCGCGAGGGCGCGCGTTTCGCCGCCATCGATGCCGCCGATTGGCGCACCAAGCGCGCCAAGGATTTCCGGGCGGCCGCTCTGCGTGACGGGCGCATTCCCGTGCTGGCCCGGCAATGGGCGCAGGTCAATGCCATGGTCGATGCCGCCCGTGCCCAGCTGGCGCAGAGCGGCGAGGGCAAGCGGGCGTTCCAGCACGGTCACGGCGAGGTGACGGCGATCTGGCGCGAGGGGCCGATCTGGTGTCGAGGGCGCATCGATTGGCTGGACGAGCGGCGGCGCGACATCTGGATCTGGGACTACAAGACGACCAGCGCTTCCGCGCGGGCCGATCAATGGGGCGAGCGGCAATTCTTCGATGGCGCAGCCTATCTGCAGGCGGTCTTCTATGCGCGCGCCCTATGGTTGATCCGGGGCGAGCGCTATGCGATCCGCGTGCGCTTCGTCGTGCAGGAGATCGAGCCGCCCTATGCCTTGCAGATCATGGCGCCCTCGCCGACGAGCGAGCAGATCGCGAGCGATGCGATGATGCAGGCGATCGAGGCCTGGACGGTCTGCATGCGGCGCCGGCAATGGCCCGCCTATAGCAGGCGGACCGCCTGGATCGAGCCGCCGCCGTGGCGCGCCCGCAGCTGGGAGGAGGCCCACCAGCAGCAGATCGCGGACCGCGACGCGGGCGTCGATCCGTACCAATTCGCCATCCGCATGTGGCGCCCATGACCGCCGATCCCCCCCAGCACTGGCGCAAGGTCTTCGAGGCCCTCGATGACCGTCGGAAATATGGCACGGGCGATGGCAGCAATCTCACCGTCGCGGATCTGGTTCTATGCCGCGCCATGGCCTTCGCTGCCGCCGAGGAGCTGCGCACGAATCCCAAAGCGGCGGCGAAATTTCAGAAGATCCGGCGCGAGCGCGGGGCCCGCCCCTGCCGGGATCTCGAAAAACAATATCGAAATCTGGTCGCCAAGCTCGATCAGATGATCGCCGAGTGGCGCAGCTGAAGGAGGCATGTCGATGACCGTCACCTTCCGCCCGGCCGTGCGGCTGGCGAGCTTCTTCATGCTCGGGCTCGCCGGCCCCTCGGGCTCGGGCAAGACGCTCTCGGCATTGCGCATCGCCCGAGGCCTCGTCGGCGGCGATGATTCCCGAATCTTCTTCACCGACACCGAGGGCGGGCGCGGCCTACATTACGCACCGCCCGCAGGCGAGCAGCCGGGGCAGTTCACATTCGGATTCCAATATGCCGAGCTGACCGCGCCCTTCAGCCCCATGCATTACGACGAGATAATCGCGGCGGCGGTGCAGGCGAGGGCGGGCGTGATCATCGTCGACAGCATGAGCCACGAGCACGAGGGCGAGGGCGGCATCCTCGAATGGCACGACCGCGAGCTGACGCAGATGGCGGGTCAGGACCAGGAGAAGCGCGACCGCTTGAAGTTCACCGCCTGGATCAAGCCGAAACAGGCCCATACGCGATTGCTGAACAAGATCCTGCAGGCCCGGGCGCATTTCATCTTCTGCTTCCGGGCCAAGGACAAGATCGCGCCGGTGAAGAATTCCAAGGGCAAGACCGAATTCGTCTCGGTCGGCTGGACGCCGATCTGCTCCGATCGCTTCGAATACGAGATGACGACGCTCGCCGTGCTGCCCCCGAATAGCAAGGGGACGCCCGATCTCGGGGCCGAGCGGACCAAGCTGCAGGAGCAGCACAAGCCGATCTTCCCGGCTGGCCGCCAGCTCGACGAGAAGACGGGCCAGATGATTGCCCGCTGGTGCTCTGGTAAGTCGCTGCAACGGAAGGCGGCGGCGATCCAGGGAGGAGGAGACACGCCGCCGCCCGAGGCCCCATCAACGACAGGCTCGCCCCCGCCGGCTGCTGCTGGGGATACAGAGGAGCCCGGGCCTCTGCGAGAAGGCCCGATGGAGGGGGCGAACCCGGCCTCAGATTATCATCCGGGCATGCGCCAGATGTATGCCGAATTGCACGTCTCGCTCGAACGCGCGCCGGACAAGCGGGCCTGGTGGAACCGCCATCCGACGGCGCTTGCCCAATTGCGCGAGCAGGAGCCCGAGCTTTACGAGCATCTCCGCGAGATGGCATTTCCCCAGAGCAATGGCGACGCGCTGCTATAGAGCCATGAAAAGGTGACGAGCTTGTAGACTTGTTCCCTGGAACCGGCGCCGTATTGCGGGCATGGCGGACGTGGCGCCGTCAATTGGAACTCCTAGAAGGTTGAACAATTTAGGGCCGCGTGTCGATTGCCTTCTGGAAGATCGGCGTGTTGGCGACCGGGTCGGCGGCGCCCAAATAGGTGTTGTAATAGCGCTTGTGATAGCTCGAGAGCGCGGCGGCATTCTCCGAGGGCGGCAAGGGCTCAGGGACGCGCCAATAGTGCATGCGACAGATCACGGTGGCATAGAGCGCGTCGACGAGAAGGTCGGCCGGCGGCGGAAGAGGCCAGCGACGGATCACAAAGCCAGAGACCTTGGATCGAAGCTCGGCCTGTGGATCGAGCCAGGTCCAGATGTCATCGTGCGTCGCGGGTTCGCATTGATAGAGCCCCAGCGCAGGCCCGCGCGGCAGTTGGCGTATATACATCAGATTGCTCTCGACCATCGCCGTTCCCAGCAGCAGGTTGAGGGCTGCCACCGAGAAGAGGCCCAGTTCGCGCAGCACGGGCTCGATCAGGAGAAATTTCAGCTGGCTCGGGTCCATGGGTCAGGGCCTCCTTCAGTGCACCAGACTGTCGCCAACACTGCGCGCTAGCTCAAGCACGATCTTCTCCGATCTATCGTCGAGCGGCTGTCGCCAGCCCAGATAGATGACCGCAATCGGCGCCCGCTCGCCATCTCTGATCGGGATCACGCACAGGCGCTCGACCTCCCCGTGATCGAGCATGCGCTTGACCAGTTCCGAGAAGGCCCTGAAGTCGAGGCAGCTCGGATGACCCAACATGAACGAGGATACTACCCTGGCATTGCTGACGTCGCTGACAGCCGGAAGCTGCGCGGGCGCCCGGTCCCACGGCTTGCCATCGAATTGCGCCAGCTTCAGGCGTTGATAATTGCTGGCCATGTCTACCTCGGCGATCACGACCAGATTGGCATGGGTCGTCTTGACCAGATCGGCCATGGCCCCGTTCAGATTGTCCTGCAGATGCGGCTTGCCCGGGGCCACGAGCACGACCATCAACTCGCGGCGCATGGTGTAGACGAGGAAGCCGAGCCCCAGGATGATGATGGCCAATAGGATAACGATCGCCTTCCACGGCTTGTCGATGAAAGCCAGGATGCGCTCGAGGATGCCGGCAAATTTTTCCAGTTAGAGCCGCCCGAGCAGGATCAGCACGACGATCACGATCAGCACCAGGCCGAGCGCGCCGGTGGGATAATAGCCCCAGCCCAGAGGGCGGCTATAAGGCCAGGTCGGCAGCGCCACGACGAGCAGCACGATGAGCAGGATAATGATGAGCGTGCCGATGCTCACGGCGGCCACACATAGCCGGAATCCCAGCTCTGGCCGGGGACATCCCAGCGCGGGATGAAGACGTTGCTCCAGCCGATGAGCCCGGTCACCAGCAGCCTGACGGTGACCTCGATCTTGCTGTCGAGTCGGGCGCCGGGGCGGAATTCGATCACATAGCAGTTGAACGTGATGACGGTCGTATCGCTAAGGACCAGCTGGGCCTGGATCTGGTCATGGGCGAAGCTCTGCAGAAGCAGCTGCTTCTGGCCTGCATCCTGGGAATTGAAATTGACCATCAGCTCGAGATGGCCGTCGCGCATGACGCCGGGGATCTCGTCGGCCACGTCGCCCGAGCCCAGGTGCGTGCAATCGATGGCATTGGCGGCGTCGCCCGGCCCCTCGAAGCTGACGACCTCGCCGACGGTGACCGGACCGGCGGGCGGGATCAGCAGTTTCAGCAGCGTCCCTTGCGAGCGAATCGCCATGGGGCGCGAGAATGCGCCCGGCCGTCGATAGGGTCAATCAGGCGCGATACCAGATGGCGACCGAGGCTGGCTGCCCAGATCCGGCCAAGGTGGCATAGAGCCCGTTCGCCAAGGGCAGCTCGTGCGTGTCGAACGATCGGCCCGTCGAGGCCTCCATTGTGAACAAAAGATTGGTCGCGCCGACGCCGTCATAGACCGACAACAGCTCGCCGGTACCACCGGAGACGCCGACATCGATGCCGACGAGAGCTGCCGGCCCGGTGACGATCTGGGTCGAGCCGTGCGCGTTGATCACCTTGAACCTGATCGATGGATAGGCGGGGATCGTCATTCGCTGGCCCCCGTTGCGCCCATCGCGCCGGCCCCGGGCTCCTGGTCAGGGCCTGCCGCGCCGGTCGGCCCGGTGGCGCCGGTGTCGCCGCTCGGCGGGGGGACGATGCCGCCGGGATGCGACGGATCGGTCGCCTGCGGGGCCTGCTCCACGGGCAGAGGGTCGTGCACATCGGGCGAGGGATTGCCCATGCCGTCGGCCGATATGGGCGGGTTTGGCGGGGCCTGCTCTACCACAATGGCCTCGATCGCCATCTCGCCCGCCCTGCCCGATCCATCGGCGGTCACCGCCGCTTCGGGCATGCCCGCATGGGCCGCGTTCGGCTCGTCGCTCGTCTTCATGGGCTCGGTCTGTGCCATGATTAGTTCCTCCTGATTAGTTCCCTCAATAAGGCGTCCACGTCGCAGCCGACGAGCTGGCGGTGGTCGCCATCCAGCCATGCATGACCGAGGCGCTCGGCGCGGTCGTCAGGTAAACATCGCCGAGCGATCCGGCGGTCGCCGTCGGGGCGCTCGCTGACCAGCCCCGGATAGTGTTCCCGTAGACGGCGCCCGTCGCCCCGTTGGTCGCCTGCCAGCCCCTGGCGTTAGCGGTATTCGCCTGGGCTCGCGTGTTGGCGCTGACGCTGCCGTTGAGGAGCGCGATCTGGCCGGTGCCGCTGGCGCTGTCGAATTGGATCGGCGAGGCCGAGATGCTCGTCGGCACGCGCCGGATGGAGGCTTCGCCGCCGTTCCAAGTGATCGAGGCTGGGCAGGAGATGAAGACGGCTTGGGAATTTCCGATCCATTCGGTGCCGACGAAGCGGCCGTTCAAGCGGGATTCGCAAGTGCCGCTCGTCCCGCTGGCGAAGGCGCCGCCGTTCCCATAGGTGCGGAAGCTCGTCCCCGTGAACAGGAAGTCGCGATAGTAGACCGTGGCCGAGGTAGTCGCCGAAGCGGTCCAGCATAGGCTGTCGGTGCCGTCGAGGGTTGGGCATAGGCTGCCTGCGCTCGGGCCCACGGTGCCGCTGGTGCAAGCACTCGCCAGGCCGTTGGCGCTGTTCTCGTAGACATGCGGGCAATTGGCCACATATGTGGCGCCGGTCTTGGTGACCTTGTTGCCGTCGTAATAGTCGGTGACCGCAGCCCAGGCCGGCAGTGACTGGCTGGCCCCGAGCCACACGCCGCGCGCGCCCGGATCGAGAGCGTTGCATATGCCTTCGACCTGCAGGTTGTTGACGTAGCCGTCCTCGGTGCCGAATTCGAAGGGCACGAGATCGCTCAAGCACGAGAGCCCGACGGTGACGCCCTGAAAGAGCACATGCAGACGCGAGATCGTGCTGGCGCTGTCACCGCTGGGCAGGAGCTGGGCGCCGCGCGCGGCATAGGCGGAATGCAGGATGACGCTCGCATCGGTCGAGGCGAAGATCTTGGCCACGGTCACGTTCTGGGCGCGATACCGCCAGAAGAGATTGATCTGCGCCCCGGTGCCGCTGCCCGTCGTCGTCATCCCGCCCACGGGATTCGGATAATCGGTCTTCGCCACGCTGTCGGCGCATTTGCCGAAGCTCACGATCTCGACCCCGGTGATCGAGCCGCCGGTGCCGATGGACGTCACGCCGAGCGTAGGATACGAGGTGCAGGCGCCATGTCCGAGATCGGGCAGGGATAGCTCGTCGCCGACGGCGTAGTTGCTGCCGGTGGCGGCATATCGGAGCTTGATGGCGCGAAGCGTCCAATTGTCGGTCGGTGGCATGGCGTATCGACCGCGCCAGGTGACCGTGCCGTCGGTGAAGGTCGTGTTGACGCCGCCGCTCGGCGCCGTCGAGCCGGTCGTGCCCGGCTTGACCGCTTGCCAGACGGTGCCGTTGGAGATCATGACCTCGGTATCGTTGACCCCGCGACCTGACTGCCAGGGTGTCGGATCGAGCAGATTGCACCAGACCTCGATCTGCGCGGCCCGATAGATCTCGGGCGCGACGTCGGTCGGCGATTCGTTGACGATGTCGCCGCATTCGCCGTTGTCGATATGCGTGTCGACGTGGATCTTGCCCTCGGCCGCCTTGTAGCCGATGGGCACGGCGCCGACGCTGCCGCTCGTCGGCTGGTTATGCTTGAAGACGAAGCCGTTCAGCGAATCGTAGCACTCATTGTCGAAGAAGATCGATTCGATATTCTGGGTCGTGACCTCATAACACCCCTTGGAATAGATAAAGCCGGCGCCGAAGACGCGGTTGCCGGTGATAGTGATCTCGCTCGCCGGCGCCAAGGTCGTCGATTGCACCTCGGGCATAGTGATGCCGATAGCGCCCGGGCCGATGATCGTGTTGTCCTTGACGGAGATGTTGCGCATGGTGACGTTGAGCGACGCCGCGCTCTGCGAGAAATAGATGCCCTCCTGCTGCGGCAGATAGAAGAAGTTGTCGTGAATGTCGACGTCCGATGCCTGGCTGAAGAGCAGTTGGTTGCGGCAGCCCGAGAAGCGGCTGTTGCGTACGGTGATGCCGCGAACCTGGGTCGCGGGCGCCAGATCGGGCAGGATGCGCAGCGCATAGAGCACCGGCACCGTCGAGGCCGTCGTGTAGAAGCCTTTATCGACATACGTCGCGCAGGCGATCGTCAGCCCGTCCACCGTTACAGGCCCCTGGCCGGTATAATAGACGAGATAATCGGCGTTGGTCGCAGAGGCGATCGGCACGATGCCGCCGCCGCCCGTGCCCTCCAGCCTCAATCCCCGGCAAGCGAGATTGATCGTGAGCCCGGCGGTCTGAATACCGTTCCACACGGCCGGAGGAATCTTGCCAGCGGCGTTGGTGCAGGCAGTGTCGATCGCCTCGATCGCCAGCGTGTCGTCGGTGACCCCGTCGGCCTTGGCGCCAAATTCGCGCGGATCGATCCCGCTCGGATCATAAGCCGCCTGCCAGGCGCCGGTGCCGCCCGCGCTCGGCTGCACGCACATGCCGAGATTGTCGGGCGTGCCGCAGCCGGTCGGCCGCCAATTGAACAGCAGGGGCGGTGCATCGCCCTTGGCATAGAAGCCGAGCCTGACGATGCTCGCGTTCGGGTCGGCGGGCGGCACCAGCGAGCGCAGGGCCGCGTTGCTGACCGGCCGATCTGCGGGCACGGCGGGATTGAAGACGTGCGTTACCGTATCGAGTGAGCCCGACGACACCCATTGCGCGCCGTCCCAGCGCTTGAGCACGACGGGATTGGTCGTGTTGTCGATCCAGAGCATGTAGGTCTTGGGGCTCGTCGGCGCGGTCGGCCCGACGTAGCCCGTGATCAGGTTGTTGAGATCGTTGTATGTCGCCTGGAAATTGTTCCGCAGCACCGAGCTGGACATCGGCGCATTCGCCGCCGGGACCGTCGGATCGACGGTGGGCCCCGTCGGGCCGGCATAGGCCTGGGCGATACCGAGGGCGATCGCCGATGCGGTTGTAACAAGGCGGCGGCGGAACATGGCGCTCTCCCCTGGTCCGATTCCGCCCAAATACTTACCACAGCAGCAAGTCGGTTTCCTTGTAGATCTGTGGCACCTTGTCCTCGCCGACCATCTGGTGGCCGAGCGCCATGATGGCGGCGATCGCGGCGTCGATCTTGTTGTCGGGCGTCAGCTTCTCCTTGCGCGGGAAGACGTTCTCCTTGGCATCGTAATGGCCGACCACATTGGAGACGCACCAACCGAGCACGGGATTGCCGTCGTGCTGAATCCGATGCTCGCGAATCCGCGCGTCGAATCCCTTCGTCGGCTCGCTCATCGTGGCGACATTCATGGGGTATTCGATCATCGGCACGTTGCGCTCCTGCATGCGCTGGGCGAGCTGTGTCGCGCTCCAGGGGTCGTAGCAGCAGGCCTCGACGTCGAAGCGGGCGCAGGCGTCGAGGATGGCGCCCTCAATCGCCTCATAGCTCGTCGTCTCGCCCGGCGTCTTCGAAAGCCAGCCGGCATCGATCCATTGGGCATAGGCGGGCGCCACCTCGATGCGGGCCTCGGGCAGCCAGGCCCGGCAGAAGATCTGATAGCGCGTCTGGCCATCGTCGCCCTCGTCCCAGAACAGCAGCACGAGCGCGGTCAGGTCTATCTTGTTGGCGATGTCGAGTCCCATGATGCAGCGCCGCCCAGCGAAGTCCTCGATGTCGAGGCCCGGCGTCTCGCATTGCAGCCAATGCTCCATCGAGAAGAGCGCGACGTTGGTGGCCACCCAGAGATTCAGATGCCGGGTCTTGTAGATCGCCTCCTGGGCCGCGTTCGTCTTGGCCTGGCGCGCGATCATCTTGACCTGCTCGGGCACCACCGTCGTGCCCCAGCCGGGGTTCGCCTTGCGCATAGTCGCTTCGGTCCAGGGATCATCGCCGTCGTCGGCCGCATAGATGACGGCGAAGAAACGGTCATCGGTCACATGGCCATTGAGGATCTTCAAGCTGTAATCCCAGAGTTGCTTGCCGATGCCGGCGGTGTTGAAGGTCGCCGTCGAGATCGAGACGAGCAAGGGTTGAAGGCGCTTGCCCATGCCCGTCAGGATCACGTCATAGACGCGCTGCGTGCGGTGGCTGGCGATCTCATCCAGGCAGGCGAAATGCACGTTGAGCCCCTCGAGGCCCTTGCTGTCGGACGAGATGGGCACGAATTTCGACGCCGTGCGGTTCTGATAGATCGTGTTGACCGACGTCATGACCCCGAGATGGCGGCGGAAATCCGGGCAGCGCCGCGCCATCTCCTTGGCCGTGTCCCAGACGATCTTCGCCTGATCGCGCGTCGTCGCGGCGGCATAGGCCTCGGCCCCGCCCTCGCCCTCGGCGAATGCGCAATAGAGGGCCATCGGGGCGAGCCAGGTGCTCTTGCCATTGCCGCGCGGCACCCAGATGCTGGCCTGGCGGAAGCGCCGCAACTCGGTCGTGCGCTCGACGAAGCCGAAGAGGTTGATCGAGATCCAGCATTGCCAGCCCATCAGCACGATGTCGTGGCCGGCCTTCGGCCCTTTGATGTTGGGCAGGCCCTCGGCCAGGATCAGCGGGCCGCGCGCCCGGTCGCGATCGAAGGCCCAGCGGCCCCGCCCGGCCTCGGCCAGCTCAAGATCGTGCAGAAACCGGCGGCAGGCGTTGCGGGCGGGCTCGGGCACCGGCTGCTTGCCGCTGACCGCGCCCTCGGCATAGGCGATGCCGGCGGCGATCGCATCGCGCCTAGGCACGGTTCGCGGTCTTGCGCCGCAGCTCTTCCAGCTGCACCCAGCGATTGCTCGAATCCTCACTGTCTGCCTCGCCCAGGCCGACGCGGGCCGAGGGGCAGAGCCCGAGCAGCTCGGAATAGCGGGCGATCTGGGCGCGCAGCTTCACCAGCATGTTGAAATAGGGCGAGGCCAGCAGATCGCCCTCGCGGTTGCGCAGGAGATGGGGCAGCGTGCCGCGCGCGTTCAGCTCATCCTGCTGGGCCTTGATCTGGTCATAGCAGGCCAGCGTCTGAGCCAGGATGCGCAGCAGGTTTCCATCGACATTGGCCAGCACGCCCGACGGCTGGTTCTCGATGACGAAGCGCCAATGGGCGACCTCGGGCGGCGTCAGATCTGCTGGCGCCTCGGTCAGCGAGCCCGGGGCCACGGCATCGGGCGGGCGATGGCGATGGGGCGTGCGGATCGTGCCATGCAGCCGGTGGAGGGCGGTTGGTTTGGCTTTACGGCCGTCGCGCATGCCTTGCCGAGCAATAAAGTTGCGGTCGCGGGCGATAATCGCGGCATGCGAGGGGCTTGGCAAGCCCATGGGGCGCCAAAGCGCATTAGGCGCGATTTGAGGGGGGTTGGCCGGTTTCTGGTAGGGTTGCCCCGGGCCTGGCCCAAATGCCCCTAGCGCCCCCCTAAAGTGGGCCGGCGTGGGGCCGCTAGCCCCGGATCGCCATCTCGCCCGTGAAATCCTGCCAGCGCCGGATCGCCATGTCGACATAGACCGGATCGATCTCCATGGCGAAGCAGCGCCGTCCCTCCTGCTGGCAGGCGATGATCGTCGTGCCCGAGCCCGAGAACGGCTCGTAGATCGCATCGCCCGTTCTG
>Ga0126376_10000295_pt1 | contig 23470 bp, 22 predicted proteins | sample PanSoiMetPlot_15_FD_92760 | JGI IMG/M metagenome (GOLD analysis project Ga0126376, IMG submission 92760) | Tropical forest soil microbial communities from Panama - MetaG Plot_15 | ecosystem: Environmental > Terrestrial > Soil > Tropical forest > Bulk soil | place: Panama | collected 2016-02-17 | reverse complement strand
GCGGGTGGCGTGCCAGAGGAAGAACGCCTTGAAGTTCTCCTCCAGCATGGCCATGCGGCGCTGCAGCTCCGCCGGCGTGGCGTCCCAGGAGATCAGGGCGTAGTGGCCCAGGACGTAGACGCGCGACGCGTCGAGTTTCATCCGCCAGTCCTCGGCGGGGCACGGCTGCGTCGCCGGGGACTTGATCCCCTTCTGCATCCCCTTGTAGGCGCCGGCGAACGACACCACCTCGCTGGCGAACGGCGCCGCCGCTTCCAGGTGCGGGGCGTGCCAGGCGTTGTCGAAACTGCGCAACCAAGCCATGGGAATCTCCCGCACCATCGCACGCGCGATCCCGGTGAACTTCGCATCGCGCCGGCCGGTTAAGAGCAAGGTGGGGACGCGAAGCGCCGGCAGCATGGGCCAGTAATTGGGCTGAATTCCAAGACCGACGGATCGCAGAGAGCTTGCCAACCCCCGCGGCGAGCACGCTAGCCGGCCTGCGTTGACGGACTCTGCCAGCTCGGCCGGAAGCTTTCGCACGCCCGCGAAGAGCGGAAGCGATTTCCACCGTTCGACGAACGACGCAATCCCATCGACCTCGATCTGCCTGGCCAAGGCTTCATCGCTGGCCCGTCGCATCGTTCGATCGCGGCTGCGGATCAGCCCGGCGGTTCCGCTCTCCAGGATCAAGCGGCGCACGCGGTCCGGCGATTGGATCGCCAGCGCCAAGGCCAGGCGCGCGCCTTGTGAGTAGCCGAGAATGCTTATTGGAGCCGCGTCGAATTCGTCCATCGCGCGCCGCAGCCCAGCGACGGTCTGAGCAAAGCCCTTCTCGCCCGAAAGGCTGCACGGCTCGGATTCGCCGTGGCCGGGCAAATCGACGGCGAGCGCTCTCACCTCCGAGCCCATCAGGGGACGGAGGTGGTCCCACGATGCGCGGCTGCCGGTGAACCCATGGATGAGCATGAGCGGCATGCTTCCCTTGCCCCAGCGTCCGTACGCGAGCTTCATGCCCAAGGCCCGCTCCCTAGACTTTCGCAGGCGCGCTCGTAGAGCGCGCGATGCTGCGCTTGATTGTCCTCGCGGTCCGTTCGGACCTCCAACAGGTGCAAGCCACCCTCGATGCAGGTCTTTAGCAGCGCCCGCAGCTCGCTCGCGGTGGTTGGCGCGCAGTAGCGAGCACCGAACAGCTCCGCCAGGCGCGACAGCTGGAGATCGTGCGGAGTGGCGAACAATGCCTCAAAGTGTTCCCGAAATCCGGCGATGGGAAGAAAGGAGAAGATTCCTCCGCCGTTGTTGTTGATCACGACGATCGTCAAGGACAGCTTGTGTCGCGCGGCGGTAAGCAGCCCGCCCAGGTCGTGGATCAGGGCGAGATCCCCAGTGAGCAGCAATGTTGGCCTGCTTGAGCTGGCGGCTACGCCGAGCGCGGTCGAGAGAGTTCCGTCGATGCCGTTGGTGCCGCGATTGGCCAGCATCCTGATTGGGATCGTCGAGGCAGAACCGAATGCATCCACGTCTCGAATCGGCATGCTGCTCGAAACGAACAGAGTTCCGCCGGGCGGTGCGGCGGCGATCACTTCGCGGCAAGCGCGCGGTTCCGTCAGAGCCTGGTCTGAGGCGAACGCGTCCTCGAGGGCCGCTCGGACCCGCTTTTCGGCGGCCTGGAAACTTCGCGGCCACTCGAATCCATTTTTCACTCGGGCGATTGAAAGTCGGTCGCATGCTGCGACCGGAGAGCCCTCGATGAAGGTTGCGGCTGAATGCGCAGGATCGATCGGCGATCCCTCATCGACGAACGACACAATCTCGCCGCCGCTTTCGTCCAGCCAAGCCTGCAGGACCTTCGAGATGAGCGGTCCACCGAAGCGGAGCACGATCTGTGGCCGGTGCGCGGCGGCGAATGCGCCATGCCGGAGGAACAAGTCGTAGTGCGTGAGGACCTCCGCGCCATTTGCGCCAAATCGGACCTGCGAGGTTGCTTCCGCGAGAACGGGGTAAGCAAGGCCGCGACCCAAGGCGATCACTGCTCCGCGCAACCCTTCATCCAGGTCTCGCGGTCCGCAGACGATCACACCTCGTGGGGTGACCTCCAGCCTCCTTCGCAGCGCGTCGAGAGCTTCCGGACGCGGCTCTTGCAGCGGCGGAATGAAACGCTTGGCCGGCATCGCCATGATCGCGTCCAGATTCTCCAGCGGCACCGGCGAGGCGACGGGTGTCGGCGCGAGAGGCTCTCGGAAAGGCGCGTTGAGGTGAACGGGTCCCCGAGGGGATCGCCGCGCAGTCGCCACGGCCCGAGCGGCGGTCGCGCGAAGGTGGGCCAGGGCAGCCGGCGATGCTTCCGGCAGACCGAGGTCCACCGACCACCGGGGAAACTGCCCATAGAGGTTCTGCTGAGGAATCGTCTGGAGCGCGCCCCAGCCGTGCAGCTCAACCGGGCGATCGGCAGTGATCGCGATCAAAGGAACGTGAGCCATCGCTGCTTCCACTACCGCGGGGAGGAAGTTGGCTGCGGCAGTCCCCGAAGTTGCAAGCACCACCGCGGGCGATCCTGATTGCTTGGCCATTCCCAGCGCGAAGAAGGCCGCGCTGCGCTCATCGAGCACAGACCACGTCTTCAGCGCGGGTTGGCCGGCGCAGGCCAGAGCGAGCGGCGCGGAACGAGATCCGGGACAAATCACGGCGCCGCTGATGCCGCCCGCCTGCAGCTCGGCAACGAGGGCATGCGCCCAAAGTTGATTGAGGTTAGCGTACGCCAATCCCGCCTCCGATTGCCTCAAGGAGCGTGAGGCTCTTGGCTTCCGTCTCCAGCCACTCGCCCTCCGCGGTCGACCCGGCCACGACCCCGGCACCCACGAACAGGTTTGCTTCGCTTGCGCGGATAATCGCCGAACGGATGGCTACCGCGAGCTCTGCGGCGCCATCGCCGATCCAGCCGATCGGGCCGGCGTACCAACCGCGGTCGAGGTTCTCGCGCTCAGCGATAAATCGCAGCGCGCGATCGCGCGGAGCTCCCCCGACGGCCGGCGTTGGATGCAATGCCGCGACGATCTTCGATAGCGCGACATCCGCGCGCAGCCGTCCGCGAATTTCTGTCCGAAGATGCCTCAAGTGCGGCAGGCCCATCACGCCGGGCGAGGCGTCGATCTGCAGCCGTTCGCACAAGGGCTGCAGCGCTTGCTCGATGCCGTCGATCACCGCCCGGTGCTCCCGCGCCTCCTTGTCCGTCGGCGTCAGCGGCGGCTCGCCCGGTTTGGGAGCTGACCCGGCGATCGCTTCGGTTTCGAGCAGCCGCCCGTCGACTCGGCAAAGCGTCTCGGGGGTTGCTCCGAGAAAGGTTGCGCCTTCGTTGCCGCGCAAAGAAAACACGGTGCACCCGGGGACGCTCCGGCGCAGCCAGGCGAGGATTCTGGGTAAATCGAACGGTCGATCGGATTCGACGGCGATGCTTCGCGCCAGCACGACCTTGGTGATTGACCCTTCGTCGATCGAGCGCAGAGCTGCGTGGATCAATCGGTCCCAAGCGCTCCGGTCCGAAGTGGCGGCGAGGCGACCGCGACGATTGTCCTCTCTTTGGAATCGCCGCGGCAATTTCTTTTGAAAGGCCGCGACTCGATTCCGGACGACAGCGTCCGCTTCCCTAAGGCCGCGAGAAGCACTGCAGAAGGCCGTTGCGAAGGAGCTCCCTCCGCGCCTCCAGATCAGAAGCTCGGGGAGAATCCATTTCGCTGCAGGGAAACCGCTCCAGCGCGCAGTGGACCGCCGATGTTGATCGAACGCGAATCCGCCAAACCACGGCCCGGGCGGACGGGGGGCACCCGAGTTGGCGAGCCAGGTGATTCGTCCGGGACATAAAAGCTCAGCAAGCTCGTCGATGATCTGGAACGGCTGCCCGGTTCGGGAAACCTCTCTGCAGTCGGCGGCGCCGAAACCGGCGAGCGATTCGCCGCTCAGGGGCTTTTCCCAAAATACCGCCGCGTCCCCGAGGGCCGCGTAAGCATCGAGCGGCATCACGTCGGCTGCCGGCGACGTCATCGCCACCCAGGCCGGCCCTTCAGCAAAGCTCGACTGAATCATCCGCCGCAAACCCCGCCGTCGCTCCGCAGTTGCAGTTGTCTTCTAAGCCATCCGCGCTATACATGCATCACAGAGTTCAAAACTTCTTGAACTCTGTGAACTTGGGGACGGGTTTGAGACGCCAACCGGCCGACCAATCGACTGCGCCGAGATCACCTCCTCGAGGCGAATGGGACAACGGCCCGAGGAAGATCCGCCGAGGCGCCGGCTTGGAGACCTCTCGGATCGCGGTGAAGGGGATTGAGTTCGGCGGACCCGGCTTCGTGGTGATCGCCGGACCCTGCGCAGTCGAAGGCGCCGAGCAGATGGAGCTTGCGGCCTCCGCCGTCCGAAGAGCGGGAGCGCTGATGCTGCGCGGGGGGGCCTTCAAGCCGAGAACGAGTCCCTATGCATTTCAAGGGATGGGCGAACCGGGGATTCGCATCCTGTCGGAAGCCGGGCGCAGGCACGGTCTGCCGGTGATTGCCGAAGTGATGGACGCTTCGCAGATCCCCGGGATGTTAGAGCGCGTGGACGTGCTTCAGGTGGGCGCGCGCAACATGCAGAATTTCTCACTCCTGCGCGCCCTGGCGCGCCTGCGTCGACCTGTGCTCCTCAAGCGCGGTTTCTGCTCCACCGTACGGGAGTGGTTTCTCGCCGCCGAGTACCTCCTCGACGGAGGCAATGAGCAAGTGATTCTCTGCGAGCGTGGAATCCGGACGTTTGAGACGGCCCTGCGCAACACGCTCGACTTGTCCGCGGTGGCCTACGCGAAGTTGCACAACCGCCTGCCGGTGATCGTCGATCCCTCCCATGCTACCGGCAACCGCGACTTGGTGATTCCAATGTCGCTGGCAGCGGCCGCGTGCGGAGCGGACGGCCTGTTGCTCGAAGTCCATCCCGATCCGGACCGGGCGCTCTGCGATGGCCCCCAAGCCCTCGCGCCGGATGAATTCCAGACACTGATGGAGAAGCTTCCCAAAGTCCTAGAATCCGTGGGACGTTTTCTTGGAGCTCCGTCCCTTTCCAGGGCTTCGGTATAGTCGCGATGAGCGCACAGGTCCGGCAGATGTTCGCGCAAATTGCCCCTCGCTACGACCTTGCCAACGAGGTCTTGTCGCTCGGTATCCACCGCTCATGGAGGCGGACTGCCGTGCGCGAAAGCGGCGCCCACTCGGGCCAAAGCGTGCTGGATTGCGCGACAGGCACGGGCGATTTGGCGCTCGAGTTCAAGCGATGCGTTGGGGCGGCGGGCAAGGTGATCGGCACCGATTTTTGCGCCGAGATGTTGGCGCTTGCGCCGCAAAAAGCGGGCAAAGCGGGATTGGACGTCCAGTTCGAGGCTGCAGATGCGACCTCGCTGCCGTACGCTGACGAATCCTTCGATGTTGCCGCGATCGCCTTTGGCATCCGAAATGTCGACGAACCTCTGCGATGCCTCAGGGAGATGGCCCGCGTCACCAAGCGCGACGGGCGGGTGGTGGTGCTGGAGTTTGGCCAACCGCGCGGAGCCTTCGGCGCGCTGTTCCGGTTCTACAGCCGGAGAATCATGCCCTGGCTCGGGGGGCTGCTGACGGGTGAACGCGCTGCGTACGAGTACTTGCCGAGGACGGCGGCGGCATTCCCGTCCGGTGAGCGCTTCTTGTCGATGATGCGCGACGCCGGCGCCTTCACTGAATGCTACGCCAGACCCCTCACGCTCGGTACGGCGTACGTCTACGTGGGCAAAAGGTAGCAATTTTCGCGTGGTGATCCGGTCTCTGCTCGCGAGAGCTGCTGGCCTCGGCTACGATGCGGAGATCCCGCCGATCCTTTTTTGTTGAAACGAACCCATGCGACTGACATTCCCGAGCCATGCCTAAGGACACTCTGAGCATTACCGACAATCGCACCGGTAAGACCTACGAGCTGAAGATCGAGGATGGATGCATCCGGACGATGGATCTCCGGCAAATCAAAACCAGCCCGAATGACTTCGGCTTGATGGGGTACGATCCAGCCTTCCTCAACACCGCTTACTGCAGAAGCAAGATCACGTTCATCGATGGCGATAAGGGGATTCTCGAGTATCGAGGGTATCCCATCGAGCAACTTGCCGAGCGATCGTCCTACTTGGAGGTCGCCTATCTTCTGATGAATGGTGAGCTGCCCAACAAGCGGCAGCTCGACGAATTCATCTACCTGGTGACGCACCACACCTACGTTCACGAAAACATCAAGACGTTCATGGACGGATTTCGGTACGACGCGCACCCGATGTCCATTCTGGCATCGACCGTCGCCGGCCTTTCTGGCTTCTACCCCGACGCGCGGGATACCAAGAACAAGACCAAGCGCCGCATTCAAATGATCCGGATGATCGCGAAGATGCCGACGATCGCTGCGTTCTCCTATCGCCACAGCTGCGGGCTGCCCTACGTTTATCCGAACAACGACCTGAGCTACTGCGGGAACTTTTTGGCGATGGTCAAGAAGATGGCCGAGGCCAACTACAAGGTAAACCCCGTCCTCGAGCGCGCGCTGAACATCCTCTTCATCCTTCACGCGGACCACGAGCAAAACTGCAGCACCACCGCCACCCGCCTGGTGGGCTCCTCGGAAGTCGATCCGTTTTCTGCGGTGGCAGCGGGGATCGAGGCGTTGTACGGACCGCTCCACGGCGGAGCGAACGAGGCCGTGCTGCGCATGCTGCGAGAAATCGGCCACGTCTCCAAGGTTCCCGAGTTCATCAAGCGAGTGAAGGACGACGAGGGAACCAAGCTGATGGGATTCGGCCACCGCGTGTACAAGAGCTACGATCCGCGGGCGAAGATCATCAAGCGTGCCGCCGACGAGGTTTTCGAGGTCACCGGCAAAAATCCTCTTCTCGACATTGCGCTCGAGCTCGAGCGGATCGCCCTCCAGGATGATTATTTCGTCACCCGAAAGCTGTATCCCAACGTCGACTTCTACTCAGGCATCATCTACGAGGCGATGGGTTTCCCGGTGGACATGTTTCCGGTCCTCTTCGCCATTCCCCGCACCGTCGGTTGGGTGACGCAGTGGGAGGAGATGGTCGAAGACCCCGAGCAGAAGATCGCGCGTCCCCGCCAAATCTTCATTGGCCCCAAGCGCCGCGATTACATTCCCTTGGAAATGCGCTAGAGCGCTCGGCGACAGAAGCGATTCAAGCGACTGTGGCGCGAGCTGGCGTCGGGTCCGACGCGTAAAGAGACTCGATCAGCGCTGCGTACTTCCGCTCCACGGCGGCGCGCCGCACCTTCAGCGTCGGCGTCAGCTCCCCGCCTTCAACGCTGAAGTCCTGAGGAACCACGGCAAACCTCTTGACCGTCTCGAAGCGAGCCAACTTGCTGTTCACCTGCTGCTCGACTTGCTCATCGAGGTACTTCAGAAAGCGGGGATCGCCGCCGAGCGAGGTTGCGGAATCAGGCAGTCCACGCCCGCGGGCGAAGGGCGGCGCTTTCTCCGGATCCAGCGCGAGCAGAGCGACGAGATAGTTTCGCCGTTCACCGATCACCATCGCATTCGAGATGGGAGGGATGGCGCGAAGGAGCGACTCGATGTTCGCGGGCGCGGTTTTTTTGCCGCCGGAGGTAACGATGATTTCTTTTTTTCGACCGGTGATGCGCAGGAATCCATCTGGATCCAGCTCGCCCACGTCGCCGGAATGCAGCCAACCGTCCTGGATCAGCTCTGCGGTGGCGGCCGGATCCTTGTAGTAGCCCAAGCACACGTTTTCGCCGCGCACCAGGATTTCGCCATCGTCGGCGATCTTGACCTCGACGCCGATCATTGGCCGTCCGAGTAGACCGAGCCGCGTGGCGTGTTCGATGCTCACCGAGGTCGGTCCGGTCACCTCGGATTGGCCATAGGTCTCTCGGATGATCATGTCCAGCGAGGCGAAGAATTCGAGCACATCCTTGCCGATCGGAGCCGCCGCGGTCGCAAAGACGCGCGTGCGGTCGAAACCGATCCGCTCTTTCAGCTTGGAAAGGATTCTTTTCCTGGCGAGCTGGTATTGCAGCTCGAGCCGCATCGGCACCCTCTCTCCCGCGAGCACCCGATGGTGGCGCTCGAGCGTGATCCGGCGAGCCCAGGAGAGCAGTCGCTGCCTAAGCGGCGGCAGACTTGCAATGGCCTGCTCGGCTCTAGCCTTGAATTTCTCCCACACGCGAGGCACGCCGAAGAAAGCGGTCGGACGAACCTCGCGTATGTTTTGAGGAAGAGCCTCGAGCGATTCCGCAAAGTAGACCTGCACCCCGTTGAAGACCGGACCGTGGATGCTGCAGATCTGCTCCGCGATGTGCGAAAGCGGCAAGTACGAAAGGGCCACGTCGTCGCTGGAAAAAGGGGTGCACTGGCTGAGCTGATGGGCCGTCCAAACGAGGTTGCGATGGCTGATCATCACGCCCTTGGGATTCCCCGTCGTGCCGGAGGTGTAGATGAGGGTCGCCAGCCCCGATGGCTCGAGCGCAGCGATGCTCTCCCAATAGGCCCGTTCGTCTGCCTCCTGCCCCAGGCGCATCACCTCCTGGTAGGTGATGACGTTCGGTCGCGCCCGAGAGGGAGGGTCCATCACCACGATTTGGCGCAGACGCGGCAGCTTCGACCAGAGCGGTGCGATGCGGTCGAGGTAGCGCTCGTTCTCGACCAACATCAGCTCGCAGTCGCAGTGAGAGGCCACGTATTGGATCTGCTCTGGGCTGCTGGTGGTGTACAGCCCCACCGCCACTCCCCCCATCGCCATCGCAGCGAACTCGGCGACAATCCACTCCTCTCGGTTAAAGCTCCAGATGGTGAGCGCACCGCCTCTTGACAGCCCCAGCTGGTGAAGACCCAGCGCGAGTCGCTTCACACGCTCGCCGTAATCGCGCCATGAAATCGGTTGGTATGAGCCGCCGTTCTTGGACCACAGGGCAGGGCGATCACCGAGCTTGGCCACCTGCTGCTGCAGAATGTGGAGCATTGTCTTGGGCAGGTCCATCGCTTAGAGCCCTTCCATGCGCAGAGAGCATCGCAGAAGCGAACTTCAAAAACCACGTGACAGTGGCGGCAGCAAACGAGCAATCTTTCGGTGTGATGTTGACCGTGGCTCGCAGGTGGTTAACCTTGCTAACGCTCAGATGTTCCTAGCGATTGACAGAGAGTGAGCCGCTTTATATCTGGCGCCAGAGTATGACGATCGATTTCACCTGTCAGAAATGTGAGACCAGCTTCGAAATTGATGCCCAGGATTTGATCGACGGCACTGAGAAGCTGATCTGTCCTCAATGCCACGCGCGAGCGCCCGCGACCCTCGCTGAAGACTTCGTCTCCGCTCTGACCGAGATGAGGGCGCAGGTGGCCGCCCTGGGCAAGAAGTTCGCGGTCAACATGGGCCTGGAGAGCGAGGATCTCGAGGAGGAGCTCGATTCCAAGAAAGAGGATGCCGACGAAGAGAACGGCGAGCTGGATTTCGAAGACGACGACCTCGAGGATGACGAAGAGGAGGTCGAGGACGAGGACATGGAGGAGCGGTGATCCGCCGCTCCCACGGGGAAAGTGGGAAAGCCCGACCCCCCCTCCCTGGGAAGTCGGGCTTTCCGAGTTCAAGACTTAGAATCTTTCGGAGACGTCCGTCACCACCGGGATGCGCCATCGCTCTCCGCGCAGCGCCTTGGTGATGGCGATTACCGTGAGCGCGATGAGCGCAATGGCCTCCAGAGGCATGAGAAAGCAGCCCAGCACCGGCAAGAAGTTGAACAGGACGATGATCAGCAGGCCGGCAACTGCGAGCGTCAACCCGTTTTTCGCGTGCCAGCGCACGAATGCCGAATCCTTCACGGTCAGGAGCGGAATCAGCGCGAGCACGCCTAAGTACGCGAGGACCAGCATGATCTTATCCTGGTCCCGCACAGTATCCGTCGGTGCCGATGCCGTCTGAATCTGCGCCTGCAACTGCTCTTCAGGCTTCATCAACGCTCCAGCTGAAAGGATGGTGCGTCTTTGCGGTCGCGACTTCGTAGTGCCGCAGGCTAGATTCTGTCAAGACGCGCGCAGACGAGAGTGCGAGTCGGCATGCGAAAGGCAAAGATCATTTGCACGCTGGGGCCGGCCAGCGAATCTCCGAGGGTGATCGCGGGCTTGATCCGCGCGGGCATGGATGTCGCTAGGCTGAATTTTTCTCATGGGACGCAACGCGAGCATCAGAAACGGCTCGAGCTGGTCAGAGCAATGGCGAAGAAGCTCGACCGGCCGGTCGCGCTTCTGCAGGACATACAGGGTCCCAAGCTCCGAGTGGGCCAATTCGCGGATGGTCAACTGATGGTGCGCACCGGGCAGCGGGTGGTCGTGACTTCGCGACCGCTGCTTGGCAGAGACTCGACGATTCCCACACCCAACAAGGCGCTGCCAGGGAACGTGAAACCGGGCGAGACCATCCTCATCGACGATGGGAGGGTGCGACTGCAGGTTGAGGACGTGCGCGGCTCTGACGTGACAGCGCGCGTAATTTCAGGCGGAGTGATCAGGGATCAAAAGGGCATCAATCTCCCGGACACGCAGCTGTTGATTTCGACTCTGACCCGGAAAGATAGGGAAGACCTTGCCTTCGGTCAGCGCATCGGCGTCGATTTCGTCGCGCTCTCATTCGTACGAAGAGCCGAGGACGTAGAGCGGGCGCGCCCCTACGTGTCCCGGTTGAAGACACCGTTGATCGCGAAGATTGAAAAACCCGAGGCGGTGACCCGCCTGAGGGAGATCGCCGAAGCGGCCGATGGCGTGATGATCGCCCGCGGAGATCTGGGCGTGGAGATGCCGCTGGAACGTCTGCCGCTGGTTCAGAAACAAGCCGTCAAAATGGCCAATCGCGCTGGACGGATCGCCATCGTCGCCACCGAAATGCTGGAGAGCATGGTTACCAACTCACGGCCGACGCGCGCCGAGGTCTCCGATGTCGCCAACGCAATTCTCGATGGGGCAGACGCAGTCATGCTCTCGGCCGAAACCGCGGTGGGCCGATTTCCGGTCGAGTCCGCACGGACTATGGCGAGCATCGTTGCCGAAACCGAAAAGCGAGGAGCTCAGCCTCCTCTACCCCTGGAGCAGTCCCGCGAAATCTCAACTTCGGTTGCCGCGGCGGCAGTGACCGCCGCTTCCCGCCTGAAGATCGGGATCATCGTCGCGTACACGGAGAGCGGCTATACCGCGTGTTTGATTTCGGAGTTTAGGCCGCCGGTGAAAATCATCGCCCTCACCCCCAACCCGGAAGTCGTTCGGCGAATGGCGCTGTACTGGGGCGTCCGCGCGCTGCTCGTTGAGCGCCTGCACTCGACGGATGCGATGCTCCAACAGATGAGGCGGATCTGCCGCGAGCACCGCCTGTGCAAAATCGGAAGTCCAGTGGTGGTCGTCGCCGGCGTTCCCTTGAACATCCCAGGAAACACGAATCTAATGACCGTTCATCGAGCATAGCGTTTGGCCGTCGCTTTGTTGCCTTCGCAAGAAGCTTCTCCGCGTTGCCCTGTCGCGTCTTCCGAAGTAAAGCTCCGCCATGCCAACCACGACGATCGTCAAGACCGCTCAAGATTTCGCCAAGGCCCTGGGGCCGCATCTTCAGCACGAGTGGTATCGCTGCGACAAGCCGCACGATCGACTGATGGGAAAGGGTTGCCGCACCTGCGGGGTCGAGTCTTACATCTCGATTGCGGACTTCCGCGAAAACGGCGATCTCGAAGCCTACGAGAAAGAACTCAAGGCCTTCATACCCGAGAAGGGAAAGAAGAAGGCCTGATGCGGGAAATGGCGCTCCCGGTGCCGATTCGGCTCAGATTTTCTTGTTCTTGAAATCGTAGATCTTGTCGACGGCGATCTGCCGATAGCGATCCACCTTCAGAGCCATCCTGGCGCACTCCCAGGCCAGGTCCTTGACCGATTTCTCGGGCTCTTCCTTCTTTCGGCGCTTGATCTCCTTGCGGATCGCCGAGCTGGCCGCCTTGGGGTGGTAGCAGAAGGCCCCGGAGAAAAGAAGGTGCTCGCCGAACGGAATCAGGCGAGCCTCGAGGATGTCGCCCTTCTCCAGTCCGGGGAGCTGTCGCCGCTCGGTGACGTTGTAGTCCTTCCCCGTGTAGAGGTCTCGCAAGCGCACCGAGCCCTTTCCCAGCTTCCGGACCTCGAAGAGCCCATGAATCGTCTCGGTGAAGCTGCGGTAAGCGTTGATCGTTGGCTCCGCCGCGGATGGTGAGCGCTGCTCGAGCAACTCCAGCGCGGGAGTCCTGCCTTCAGGGTTTGCCCTGTCGAAGAGGTAGTAATCGAGGAAGGAAGCCATCCGCTGTTCGAAGACCTTGTCGTCTTCGAAGACCTCCCCGGTCAGGCGGAAGTACTCCGCCTTGGCCGCCAACAGAGACGGCTTTCGCGATTCCGAGCTGGCGAAGGCGATAAGCTCATCGAGATAGGGCTGGAAGCTCAGTGGCAATTCCATGATGGAAGGACGAGCGCAGGCAGCATCACTGGGTCGCCATCAGCTTGGCAAAGCGCCGGAAGAGGTGCCGAGCATCGTGGGGACCGGGCGACGACTCCGGATGATACTGCACGCTGAAGGCTTTGGCGTCAGGTACTGAGAGCCCCTCGACCGTCCGGTCGTTGAGGTTGATGTGAGTGATCAGCGCCCTGCCCTTCATGCTCGACTCGTCCACGGCAAAGCCGTGATTCTGAGCGGTGATCTCTACTCTCCCCGTGGTCAGATCCTTGACCGGCTGATTTGCGCCTCGATGGCCGAATTTCATTTTGTACGTCTTGCCTCCGAGCGCAAGCGCGAGAATTTGGTGGCCGAGGCAAATGCCAAACACGGGAATCCGCCCGACGAGCGCCGCGATCGTCTTCTGCGCACCCTTGACGGCTGCCGGATCGCCCGGACCATTCGCCAGAAACACGCCGTGAGGTTTGCGCGCGAGAACCTCCTGGGCAGAAAAGGTGGCGGGGACGACGGTCACCCTGCACCCAACGCTGACCAGGAATTCGAGCATCGATCTCTTCAGCCCGTAGTCGTAAGCGATCACCTCGTACGTGAACTTCGCCTCGGCGGCGTTGCCGCCGAATACATCCGCAGGCGGTTTTGTCCACACGTACTCGGACTTGGTGGAGATGCCCGTCGCCAAATCCAGTCCCTCCATTCCGTGCGCGGATGCGGCCTTCTCCACCAGCGCCGACGAACGGATCCCCGAGGAGCTGATGATTCCCATCTGTGCGCCGCGGGTCCGCAGGTGACGAACGAGGCGCCGGGTGTCCACGCCCTCGATTCCGGCAATGGCATTTCGCTCAAGGTAACTGTTGAGCCCCTCGCGCGCGCGCCAGTTCGATGCCTCTCGAGTCAGCGACCGCACCACCATTCCTACGGCGTGAGGCCGGAGCGACTCTTGATCGTCGGGGTTCGATCCCACGTTTCCCATCTCGGGATAGGCCATGGTCACGATCTGTCCCACGTACGACGGATCGGTCAGAATCTCCTGGTATCCGAACATCGACGTATTGAAGACGACCTCCCCGATCGAATCCGCGCTCGAGCCGAAGGAAGCGCCTTCGAACACGGTGCCATCCGCCAAGGCAAGGACGGCGCGCTTCATCCGTTCTCCACTATTTGCCCGCCCTCAAATACCACCCGACCGCCGACAATGGTGTGCGAGACCTTGCCGATGACACTTCGCCCATGAAAGGGCGTGTTCCGGCTCTTCGAAAAGAATGCCATCGGATCAATGATCCACTTCGCGTCTGGATCTACCACCGTCACGTTGGCTGGCGCCCCGGCGCCCAGGTGCCCTCCGGGCAGGCCAAATGCCCGCGCTGGACCGATGGTCAAAAGCTCGACCGCTCGTTCTTTGGACAGAACGCCTTGCTGGACCAATTCCAAGGCGAGCGGCAGCGCGGTTTCCAGGCCAATCACGCCGTTCGCGGCCTTGTCGAACTCGACCTCCTTGTCGAGCGGTCCATGCGGCGCGTGGTCGGTTGCGATGGCGTCGATGGTGCCGTCCGCCAAGGCTTCGCGGATCGCTTTCACGTCCTCCATCTGCCGAAGAGGCGGGTTCATCTTTGCGTTGGTGTCGTAGCCCTCCACAGCTGCATCGGTGAGCGTGAAGTGGTGCGGCGTCGCCTCCGCGGTCGCGTTCACTCCGCGCCGTTTTGCCTCCCGAACAAGGCGCACGCTTCCCTCGCACGACAGGTGAGCGAAGTGAACGCGAGCGCCCGTCTCTTCGGCGATCGCCAGGTCTCTGGCCACCATCGAAACTTCCGCCGATCTGGGAATCGGCATCAACCCGAGCCGGGTGGCGCGATGTCCTTCGGTCATCACGCCTCGCGCGGAAAGCGTCAGGTCTTCCTCGTGGAGCATCACCGGCAAGCTGAACGCTCGGGCGTAGAGGAACGCCCGCCTCAGCAGTCCTGCGTTCATCACCGGAAATCCATCGTCGGTAATGCACTTGCATCCCGCCGACGCCAGCTCTCCAATCTCCGCCATTTCCTCGCCCTTCAAGCCCTTGGAAATCGCCCCGGCGACGAAGACATCGCAAAGACCCGCCTCTCGAGCGCGCCCCTGGACGTAGCGCGTCACCAACGGGCTGTCATTGATCGGTCGGGTATTGGGCATCGCCACCACCGCGGTGAATCCTCCGGCGACCGCCGCCCGGCAACCGGTCAAGATGGTCTCCTTTCCCTCGTCGCCCGGCTCGCGGAGATGAACGTGGAGATCGATCAGCCCGGGAAGGACCCAACATCCCCTTGCGTCGACGATTGCGGCGCCTTCGATTGCGGGCGCCTTTTCGCTGACCTCCGCCACGCGCCCATCCTTAAACACCACGTCCCGCGGGCCGTTCACCCGATTGTGCGGATCGATCACTCGTCCGCCCCGTATGATCAGGGGCTTCACCATGCGAAGGTCTCGAGGATCGCCATGCGGATTGCGACCCCGTTCGCGACCTGGTCCAGGATCGTGCTCCGCACGCCGTCCGCTACCTCGGGCGACAATTCGACTCCGCGATTCACCGGGCCGGGGTGAAGCACCACTGCACCATCCTTCATCTGCTGCGCCAGTGCTCCCGTCAACCCCCAGTGAGCGGCGTACTCGCGGGCGGATGGAAATGCTTGGTCCGGTTGTCGTTCCGCTTGGAGGCGCAGCATCATCACGGCATCAGCCATCTCGACCGCCGAACGGAAGCTCGGCGCCACCTTGCAACCGAGCATCTCGATGTCCCTTGGAATCAAGGTCGGCGGTCCGCTTACCAGCACCTCCGCTCCGAGCAGACGCAAGCAGTAGATGTTCGAGCGCGCGACTCGACTGTGGAGGATGTCGCCGGCGATCAGCACTCGCTTTCCCTCGAGGGTTCCGAAGCGATCTTGCAAAGTGAAGGCATCCAGTAGAGCCTGCGAAGGGTGCTCGTGCGCGCCGTCGCCGGCATTGATCACCGAGCATCGAACGTATCGCGACACCAACAGCGCCGCTCCCGACGAGCTGTGACGAATGATGATCGCCCCAGGCCCGATCGCGTCGACGTTTTTAGCGGTGTCCAGCAGGCTCTCCCCCTTCGACACCGACGAGCCGGCCACCGTCCAGTTCAAAACCTCCGCCCCCATCGTCTTCGCGGCGATTTCGAACGAGGTCCGGGTCCGGGTGGAATCCTCGAAAAACAAATTCGCCACCGCCCGACCCGCCAGCGGCGTTCTTGGCGTTCCAGAGGCGACGGCGCGCTTGTGCTCCCGAGCGAGCTCGAAAAGCGCCTCGATAAAGGAACGATCGAGCCCCTCGATTCCCAAAAGGTGTGGGTTGCGAGTTGCCCTCGGCGCGCTCATCGGACCGGCAGGAAAAGTCGGTCGGTGCGAAGTCCCGTACCGCCGAACAGGGAGGATAGGAGGCCGTCGTAGGAGAGCGAGAGCCAGATCACCATCGCCTTGCCCTTGATGTTTCCGTAGGGAACGAACTCGAGGCGATTGGTAACGCCGAACCCGATCCGGCTGTCTGCGCTGTTGTCCCGATTATCGCCCATGACGAAGAGCCGACCGGGCGGCACGTGAAAGGGCCCTTCCGTGACATGCCCCTTGGGGTGGCTCGTTCTCTGGAGCGTGTGATGTGGATGTCCATCCAGATTTTCTTCGTACAGCGCCACGGTTTCGTCGGTCCAATACCCGTTGATCTCCTGATGGATGACATGGTTGGGGTCGAGGAGCTTGCGCGGCTGCGGCACGCCGTTGATGTACACCACTTCATCGACGATCTTCACCTCGTCTCCGGGAATGCCGATCACGCGCTTGATGAAATCCTTGGACTCATCCACGGGGTTATTGAAGACGATCACGTCGCCGCGTTGCGGCAGCCGGCTGATCACGAACGGCACCCGATTTACCCAGGGGATGCGAACCCCGTAGATGAACTTGTTCACGAAGATCTGATCTCCGATCTCGAGCGTCGGGATCATCGAGCCGGAAGGAATCTTGAAGGGTTCGATGATCACGCCGCGAATGAGCAGCGCAATGGCGAGCGCCTTCGCGAACCCGATCACCAGGTCGAGCGTCGAATTTCGACGCCAAGCCGCCAGGTTCTTGTCCATCAAGTCGGAGAGCTTCTTGAGCTCCGGCTCCAACCTGTCTGCGCTGCCGGCGATGCGGTAGGTATCCACCGCGGCGGCCTGTTCGACGAGCCTTTCCCGGACCTTCGGTTCCAGTTGGGTGCCGTGCTGGCGCAGCAGGATCTCAAGCTCGCGGCACAGCTCGCGGGCGTCTCGCCGCAGGCGCCGAAGATGCTTGGGTCCCGCAACCGCCAGCCGCCAGACCAGCAGCCCGGCAAACCAGAGCACCGCGGCCAGCCCAAGGCCCTTCAACGCCGGCTGCGCCCAGGTGTAGCTGGCGGTGTGCACTTCGACCAGCACGATGTAGAAAACCAGCGACAGCCCGAAAAAGGTGATCGGCGCCCAGAGGCTCGACATCGTCTCGCGAATGGAGAGTCGGCGGCTGGCGCGCCGCTGTTCTAGGGTCCGCCGGGCGGAAATCTCCGCTTCGAGCTTCTCGCGCGCTTTCGCTGTCGTCGCCACCTATTCCTCCGTCTTCAGCACGGCGAGAAATGCCTCTTGGGGGATTTCAATCGAACCTACCTGCTTCATCCGTTTTTTACCTTCCTTTTGCTTCTCCAGCAGCTTTCGCTTCCGGGTGATGTCGCCACCGTAGCATTTCGCGAGGACGTTTTTACGCATCGCGGAAATGGTCTCGCGGGCGATCACCCGGGAGCCGATGGCTGCCTGAATGGCTACCTCGTACATCTGACGCGGGATGACTTTCTTAAGCTTCGCGCAGACATCCCGCCCCCTTTGGTACGCACGGTCCCGGTGAACGATTACGGAAAGAGCGTCGACCGGGTCTCCATTGATGAGGATGTCCAACTTGACCAGGTCCGCTGAGGCATATCCCGCGAGGTCATAGTCGAGCGAGCCGTAGCCGCGCGTCACCGACTTCAGCTTGTCGAAGAAGTCAAAGACCACCTCGGAGAGTGGAATGTCGTAAGTCACCTGCACTCTTTTGCCAGAACTACCTAAATACTTAAGATCCTTCTGAACGCCGCGCCTGTCCTGGCAAAGCTTCAAGACTGCGCCCAAGTACTCGTCTGGCACGTGGATGTGACAGGTCAGGATCGGCTCCTCGAGGTGCTCTATCGTCTGGGTAGGAGGTAATTTGGCCGGGTTGTCGATGAACAGCTGCTCGCCCTTCACGTTGAAGACCTTGTACACGACCGACGGCGCGGTGGTGATGAGCGACAAATTGTATTCGCGCTCGAGCCTTTCCTGAACAATCTCCATGTGGAGCAGGCCGAGGTAACCGCAGCGAAAGCCGAAGCCGAGGGCGGTGGAGACCTCGGGCTCATAGGTGAAGGCCGAGTCATTGAGGCGAAGCTTCTCCAGCGCGTCCCGAAGGCCTTCGTACTCCGCAGAATCGATCGGAAACACTCCCGAGAAGACCATCGGCTTGACTTCTTTGAACCCGGGGAATGGCGCCGCCGTGGGACGGCCCTCCTCCGTCACCGTATCGCCGACCTTCGCGTCCTTGATCTCTTTGACGTTCGCAATCAGCAGGCCGACCTCGCCGGCGATCAACTGGGTGACCGTTACTGAATAAGGGCTGAACACGGCCAGGTCCTGAACCTCGAAGCTCTTCTTGTTCGACCACAACAGGACCCTCTGCCTCAGCGTCAGCGTGCCCTCGAGAACGCGGACCAGCATCACCACCCCGCGGTAGCTGTCGTACCAGCTGTCGAAGATCAGCGCCTTCAACGGAGCGCCGGGGTCGCCCGGCGGCGGCGGAATGCGCTTGACCACCGCCTCCAGAATCTCCTCGATACCGATGCCCTCCTTTGCAGAGGCGCGCACTGCGAAGGATGCGTCAATGCCGATCACATCCTCGATCTCGGCGCGCGTCCGCTCCGGATCCGCGGAGGGCAAGTCGATCTTGTTGATCACCGGGATTACCTCGAGATTGTGATCGAGGGCCATGTAGACGTTCGCCAGGGTTTGGGCTTCCACGCCTTGCGAGGCGTCCACCACCAAGAGCGCGCCCTCGCAGGCGGCCAGCGAGCGGGAGACCTCGTAGGCGAAGTCCACGTGGCCCGGCGTGTCGATCAAATTGAGCACGTAGCTTTGACCATCACGCGCGGTGTAGTTCATCCGGACCGACTGAGCCTTGATGGTGATCCCCCGCTCACGCTCCAGGTCCATGTTGTCCAAGAACTGATCCTGCGCCTGGCGCGCGGTCACGGTCCCCGTCCGCTCGAGCAGGCGATCGGCCAGCGTCGACTTCCCATGATCGATGTGAGCGATGATGCAGAAATTTCGAATGTGGCGGTTCTCTGCGGCCATGTGCGCGCGTCAGGCGCTTAAAGCGGCTTTGAGTAACACCGAAGCTGAGACAAATCCAAACTGCGCTACCAAGGCGCCCCGGCGGGGCTTTCGAATGCCGATGCCCTGAAGAAGGCGATCGTCTGGCGCAGGCCTTCCTCTACTGCGACGGTGGGGGACCAGCCCAGCACGCGCTTGGCGAGCGAGGGATCAATGCAAGAACGCCTCTGCTCGCCGGGTTTGGCAGCGGCGTGGGTCGCCGGCTGTCGGACGCCAGCGGCCGCGGCCAGCAGCTCGTAGACGCGATTGATGTCGGTCTCAATGCCGGTGCCGATGTTCACTGGACCGACGAAGTCCCGCTCAAGCGCGAGGGAGTTTGCCCGCGCGACGTCCTGGGCGAAGACGAAGTCGCGGGTCTGGGCTCCGTCTCCGTAAATGGTGCAGCTTTCGCGCGCCACCAGGCGCCGGGCGAAGATTGCTACCACGCCCGCTTCGCCGTGCGGATTCTGTCGGGGCCCGTAGACATTTGCGTAACGCAACGCGACGAAATCGAGGCCATACTGAGCGCGGTAGTATCCAAGGTACAGCTCGCCCGCCGCCTTCGAAACGCCGTACGGAGACACCGGGCGGGTGGCGTGCGTTTCGGGCGCCGGGAAGACATCCTGCTCGCCATAGATCGCGCCTCCGGTCGAGCTGAAGATGAACTTTTTCACCCCCGCGCGGCGGGCTGCCTCGAGCAGATTCAGAGTGCCGAGGATGTTCGACTCGGCATCGAAGCACGGATCATCGACCGACTTTCGGACGTCCATCTGAGCCGCCAGGTGGCAGACGACGTCCGGCCGATGAGCCACGATGTAAGACGCGGCCTCGGGGCTTCGGATGTCCAGCACTGCGAGGGGCACGGCGGCGCTTAGGTTTTTCCTGCTGCCCGTGGAAAGGTTGTCGAGCGCTTCGACCGAGTGGCCCTTGGCGATGAATTCGTCACAAACATGCGATCCGATAAAGCCCGCGCCACCGGTGACGAGAATCTTCACGCTGCACCGGGTGATTGACGCGTGACGACGCCTCGAAAAAAGGCGATCGTTTCCTTCAGTCCTTCCGAAAGCGATACCTTGGGCTCCCAGTGCAGAAGCTTTCGCGCCCGGGTGATGTCGGGACGGCGCTGCTGCGGGTCGCCGACCGGCAAAGGACTGAAGCTCAGCTTTCCGCCTCCACCCGCTGCGGCGCGAACGCTCTCGGCGAATTGAAGGATGGTGAATTCCTCGGGGTTGCCCAGGTTCACCGGCTCGTTCACATTCGACAGCGCGAGCCGAACCAAGCCATCGACCAGGTCTCGGACGTGGCAAAAGGAACGCGTTTGCTGTCCATTTCCAAAGACGGTGAAGTCCTCTCCGCGCAGCGCCTGCACGATGAAGGCCGGAACAACCCTTCCGTCGTTCAATCGCATCCGCGGACCGTAGGTGTTGAAGATGCGCGCGATCCGAGTGTCGACGCCTCGCGACCGCCGGTAAGTCGACACCAATGCCTCGCCGAAGCGCTTCGCTTCATCGTAGACCGCGCGGGGGCCGACCGGATTGACGTTTCCGGTGTAATCCTCGCTCTGGGGATGCACGAGCGGATCCCCGTAAACCTCGGAAGTCGAAGCCTGCAAGAACACTGCCCTCGTCGCAACCGCCAGCGCCAGGGCGTTCTCTGTACCGACCGAGCCGACGCGCATTGTCTCGATCGGCAGCTGCGCGTAGTCGACCGGGGAGGCCGGAGATGCCAAGTTGAAGATGAAATCGACTGGGCGATCGAGAGGAATCTCCTCGGTGATGTCCGCCGCGATGGACGTGAATCGGGGTTCACTCCTCAAGTGCTCAAGGTTCTCGGGCGACCCGGTGATGAAGTTATCCACTGAAATCACCAAGGCGGCGCCGTCAGCCAAGAGCCGGTCGCAAAGGTGCGAGCCGACGAATCCGGCCCCACCCAAGACTACCGCTCGCTTCCCTCGCATTGGTGACATCGATGGACCTTGATTTAAAGCTCGTCGAATGTGACCTGGCCGGGAAGCTGCGACTTGTACTTCGCGAGCACAAGATCGATGCCCTGCCGAATGTACTCGGCAACAGGCACCTTTGTCTTCTGATTCAGCACCTTGAGTAATTCATTTTGCTCAGGTGTAATGTAGATGGTCGTGCTGATTTTCTTCCGGGCCATGGCCGTATGTGAAGGTACATCGACATACGTGCGGGGTCAAAGCGGCAATTCTGGACGGTAATCGGCGCGCACTCCATTTCCCAGGGGCTTGAAATGACAATGAGGTCGCTCAGCGTGAGTCTTTGCAGACTGCTCGTCGCCTCGTCGCTCGCGGCGGCGTGTTCCTCAAACAAAGGCGCGCTGAAAACCGACAGCAGCGGGGGCGACAAACTGTCGGAAAGCATTCATCAGTCGCGCCGCGGCGACGAGAAGGTCACCGAGTTCGACCTCAATCACGACGGCCGACCGGACGTCTGGGTATACACGGTGAAGGCGAAGACGCAGGATGGAAAAGAGTACGACCGACTCGTTCGCAAGGAAATGGACATCAATTGGGACGGCAAAGTCGACATCGTCAGGTACTACGACGAAAACGAGCAGATCTCCCGGGAAGAGCTGGACCTCGACTTCGACGGAAGAATCGACCAGTGGAACTACTACGAGAAAGGCGTGCTGGTTCGCAAAGAGCGCGACCTGGACTTCAACGGAAAGCCTGACTTGTGGATTTATTACGACAAGGGTCACATCGTTCGCAAGGAGCGAGATACCAATCACAGCGGCAAGGTGAATTACTGGGAGTACTGGGAGAATGACCACGTCGACCGAATCGGCGAGGACCTCAACGGCGATGGTCAGGTGGATCGCTGGACGAAGAATCCCACTCCCGGCGGTTGAAACCCAGGCTTAGGGCGAGCTCGTTCCCGCTCTGCCGTAAGCGTCCTCCAGCCGAACGACGTCGTCCAACTCGGGGGTGCTGACCTCGAGGACATCGCAATCCGTCGCCGCGATCATCCGGTGTTTCATCAGCGGCGGAATGTGAAAGCCATCGCCGGGATTCATTTCTATCTCCCTGAGCCCCCGCCCCTCATCCACGACCAAGCGCAGCCGACCAGCCTGCACATAGATCGTCTCGTCCTTGCGGTTGTGATACTGAAGTGAAAGCCGGTGCCCTTGTCGGATGTGGAGGAGCTTGCCCACGTACCGATCCGTTCGGGCCCAGATCAGCTCGTAGCCCCACGGTTTCTCGACTCGCTGCGCGCTCGTCATCTCGCCCCGTTTAATTAGTTCGCGGAAGTGACAAACGCCTGCAGCTGCGTCTCGCGTCGGAAATCGGCGAGGTACTTCGCCGCAGCCTCTTTCGAGGAGAACGTACCCATCCTCACTCGATACCATCGGCCGCGGTCTTTCACATCGGATTCGACGATGTAGGGCTGATACCCCTTCTCGCGCAGCCGGGCGGCGAATCGATCTGCGTCCGCGCGTACTTGGCTGGCGGACAGCTGCAGCGTGAACGAGCCACTGCGAGCAGCCACCTGCGGCGGTTTTTCGGTCTGGGGCATCGCGCGGGAAGGCTTCTCCCGCGGCGGCTCCTGCGTCGGCGGCTCCGGCGAAGGCTCGACATTTTCGGCACCCACCGACTTTTTCACCTCGGGCCGGATTTCTGCTGCCACCGGCTCTTTGCTCGGCGGGCTTTCGGACTTCTTGGTGAGTTCATCCTGGAAGGTGAGCCGAGGCTCAGAGGGCGGGGCGGCCCGAACCTGTTCCATTGCAGCGGCTTTCTCGTCCAGCGCGCTGAGCAGATCTGCCGCGTTTGCCGCGCCACGACTGGACGCCAGCTTTTTGCCCACCACGACTCCCAGCACAAAGACCGTGCCGACGACCACGATGGCGGCAATGAAGAAGCTTGCTACCTGACGATTGTCGAGCGACAGCTCGTACTTCTCTTTGATCCGGTGATCGTCACGCACTCGCTCCGTCTCCTTCGTCCATTCGGCTGCCCGCGTGGCATAGCGCGAAGACCGTACGCTTCGGAAGATCGAGCGTCAAATAAGCGGCCGCGGCTGCTCATCGTCGTCCCGTCCCACCGTGTCCCACTCTTCGCAGGAAGGGCACCGAAACACGTGCTCCGGGAGGCGTTGGCGACACGATCTGCATAGGAATGCAAGCGCGGGTTCTCCCAGGGTCGTAAGGATGTCGCGATAATCCTCGCGCAATTCTTCGGCGCGTCCCTGAGCCAGGAGAAGTTTTCCCAGTTCCTTGCGCGCCTCCCAGAACCGGGGATTGCGCTCGACCAGTCTCTGAAGCTGCTCCAATGCCCGATCTGCCCTTCCCGTTTCCCTCAATAGAAGCGCCATTGCCAGCTCGAAAGGAGCTGCGTCCCGGGGACGCTGAGCAATCTCCTCCCGCAGGAATTGCTCCAACGGGTTGGCAGATGCGCCGGCGAGCACCCAGAGGCGCGTTGCCCGCGGCGCGAGCTCCGGCTCGAGCTTCATCGAGCAGCGCAGAGGACCGTCCGCTTCCGCGCCCCTTGCGAGCGCGATCAGCGACTCACCGAGAGCCAGCTGAGCATCCGC
>Ga0126376_10000294_pt1 | contig 23501 bp, 29 predicted proteins | sample PanSoiMetPlot_15_FD_92760 | JGI IMG/M metagenome (GOLD analysis project Ga0126376, IMG submission 92760) | Tropical forest soil microbial communities from Panama - MetaG Plot_15 | ecosystem: Environmental > Terrestrial > Soil > Tropical forest > Bulk soil | place: Panama | collected 2016-02-17 | reverse complement strand
CACTGCCTACAATAGCGATGCCAAAACCCTGATTGTAAAACGTAATAAGGTTCTCGACGGTATTGACACTTGCCTGTCCGCCGTCCGGGCTCGGCACCCCAGCGTACCCGTGAATATAGCACCCGTGACCAGAGAAAAAGCAAACTCTCTGTCCGCTCAACGTGACAAAGTCCGTCCTGACCTCGATCCCGTAAGAGGTAGGATCGTTGGCCGAAGGGTTCGTATATGGCCCTGCTAGGCTGCCGGCCATCCCGCCCCAGAGAATACCGCCATCCATCGTCGAATAGTTTGCGTCGCCTAGTCCGGTGTCCGTCTCTTGAGCGCTGCCGTTGTCGAGCGTCCTGTACTCATGAAAGACCAATCCGCGCACGTTGGGCGGGAACCTCATGTAGGCTCCCGTGGCCACGATGTGCACGGTCTGGTGCACATTGATGGTGTCGAGCAGATACCCGGCCGGGGGAATAAGCAGTGTACCTTCTATCCCCTCAGACTTGAGGGCCGCGAGCGCGGCCAAGAACGCATGAGTATCGTCCGTATGATCGTCCGCCACCGCACCAAAATCGAAGACATCTACCATGCCGGTGCTGCTTGACGAGACAGCGGTCGTCATCGTTCTTGCATGAATGCGGCCTCGCCGGGCCCTCGCAACTCTTCCTGCCGTAATCGCTCTACCGCCGCTTACCCTTCTATGCAATTCCTCTCTGCGGGTTTCGAGCGTCGGAAGAGTCTTTACTTGTATTAGCCTTATGTCGATCATTCGCCCTCTACTTGGGTATTTAGCGTTATTGGACAATCATCTCCGCTTGGAATGCGGCATCAACCTGCGCGCGCGATGTGACCGTCGGCGGACTGACATTGATCTGATCGTAGAGGTTGGCAGCGGTGACATAGCTCTGCTGAATCCAGCGCATCACGTAACCATACAGCGCAGTAATATCGGCATGCGCAAGCCAGTAGGTACCATTACGCGCCAGGAATGGCGTCGTGCCTGCCGGACCATGCGTAAAGGCGCCGGATGTCGTCCCTTGGAATAAATAACTTATCTTGTTCTGGCTGCGATCGTCTGCGTAGACTTGCATTCCGGCAATCGCAGTGCCATCGGCCGGAATCGTCAAGTAGTGTTGTGCTGGGCCAAGTCCGTCGGAAGAAGTCGCCGAAATCTCCCATTGCCAACGCCGGTGCGCCGTGTACTTGACAAGGTCCTCGGGAAAGGCTTGGAAGGCCGCAATCTGCTCCTGCGTCAAGTTGACATAGTATTGCCACAGCGGATCGTAGGTCGTCGGCAAAGCGCCATCGTTTCCGCCCGACCCTGGCGGTGATTGATAGTAAATGACAGTCGGTTGAGGCATTGACGATCATTCTCCTGGGTTAATTATTCTTAGATACCAGCCAAGCCCCCGTGTTGTCGGTCCCATTGGCCGATAGTGCATCATAGTACAGATTGGCAGATTGTCCCGTACTCAGGACAATTGCCGCTCCTGTTGAATTGTTGAAACGGTTAGTTTTAGTGCTTCCAGCATCCTGGTGGTTTAGAGTGAGAGTTCCGGTCCCTATGTTTAATAGGATGTGTTTCGCTCCCTGTGATTGAAGCCGTCCTTGCTGCCCGACGTTCCACTTAAGCCCCGTCAACGTGGAATTGGCCGCATTCGCGGCAATTCGCTGCAATCTATGCGGCTCGATGACCGTATAGTTATTTGTAGTGCCGGAAGCCAGTCCCGCAGGTGTATTCGACACTGCATCAATAAGTAGATCGGCTGATAGCGTAGTAAGATTATTGAGAATGCACGTACTGTCGAATACGTCAAATGCATGGTTCCCCGGGATGGTGGAAATAGTGCCGTCTAGTGTTGCTAATATAGTGCCAGGCCCAACATTTATAGCGCCTCCGTTGGTGTTCCAGCTTGTCGCATTGACTACCGACGACGGCGCCCAATTCATAAGGCAAGCAAAATTGAAATTGGATAAAAGCCACCCGCCGCCACTGGTCGAAACGGGGAATGTCACCGTGCCAAGGTTCTGCTCGAATATCGCGAAGCTGGAACCACCATTAGCCGCGTAAGCGAACATTTTTGACAGCGCGCTCAAGTCAACGCTGCCGATGCTCTGGATGAGCGCTCCATCCGCAACGTTAAAACACCTATTGTTTCCACCACCGGTGCTATCTTTGAACGCGATGCTTCCACCATTCGGTATTAGAGAAAACGCGCCTTGCGCGGCGAAGATACCATAAAGAGATGCATCGATAGCCACCTGGTCAATTTGCCACGTCGCTGTGCTGCCATTGGCCAGGAAACCTATTCCATTCGATGGTTGTATCGTCGTGCTGGCAGGACCCGCTCCTGTAACAGTGGCAAATAGATTTGCCGGATAATTCACGAGTTCAGGAAGGTTAATCTGTGTTGCAGGTGCGAATGTTCCAGCACCTATGTGGATGGCAAGGCTGTAAGTGCTTTGATAGTCGTATGAGACGCCGACGTTGACTGCGCGTTGCCCCGTGGCGAATGGCGAACCGATCGTGCCAGGATTGCTATCGCTACCGGTGGCCGCAACATAGAAATCAAGATTTGATAATGCCTTTGGCGCAGAAACATCGGACGCCTGCACACTGCGCGATAGCCCGGCCTGAGCCACATAAAGCAGATCGGTCGGGTTGAGCGGCAGCGTTGCCGGCGTCAGCGCCGAAAGCTTTGCATCAGGCATTTACGATTCCAGCAGCAGAAATCCGCTGCCGTCCTCAAGAATTATCTTGCTGACACCGTCCTCCTGGAGAAGGAACGGCGATGGCGGCGGCCGTGTCACCGAAAGGATCGGTATTTTCAGCCCGAGGACGCCTTGAGAACTGAGAATCCGAGGCATGCGCGACCTCCTCTCACAAAGCCAGACCTCGCAGCACTTGCCGCTTGTAGGCGAGCGCTTCTTCCTGCTCGAGCCGCTTGAAGAACGGCGAGCACCGTTCATGGCATTCCGGCTTGTCGCAGATCAAGCCGCGCCCGTGGCCGTCCTCGCAATTGAGGCATCGGCCATTTGGCCAGGCTGCCGGGTCCGTTAGCGGTTTGACATGGACTTTCTTGCTGCAATGGCAGCACGAGAATACGTCCCGTTCCTGAAGCATTGGCGTCACCCCAGGATCAGTGATTTGCGCGTAACCGTGCGGCTTGAGCATATGAGTTAATTCGGCTTAATGATTGAAGACTGCTTGTTTACGTTGCTGGGGATAAGAAGCCGCGCACCTTTCGATGCCAGATACGATTCAACAGCATCGTGGAGCCATGCGCCGATTTCGCGCGCCTGCGCCATAGACGGAATCTCGCGAAGGCTGACTTCGACTTTATATCCGGCCGGCGCATCCTCTTTAATCTCGCCCTCGAACCGCATTTTACCCTCCCAACTACTGTGCATCCTGCTCCGGTGCAGGCTGCTATTTATTCCACTTGTTCCACTGCTCTTCAAGATCGCCCTTCTTTACGGCCTTCTGCCACGGGCTCTGAAACAGTCGCTTGCCATCTGGCGAATCGACGACAATCCTCGTATCCTGATGGGTGAGGTCCTTTTCCTCGGCCACCATTCGGCGATTGTCCGGGCCCACGATAGTATCACCTGGACGAATTACTTCAATGCCGACAACTTGTTTAGGCGGCGGCCCAGACGGCCCCCCCATCCAATCCGGCATTGTCTCTGCCTGGTATTCCGCGAGTTCTGCCGCCTCGATCTCGCGCTGCTTCTGGTCCGCATCATCGCGAGTTTCGAATCTTGCCGGAAAGCCGGTCTTCTTGTGGGGAACAAGAGTCATGATCGATCTCCTTCGTTGGCTAAAGTCAGGAATGTAGTACTGTACATCAGCAGCGTGACATGCTCATTCCCAAATGAGACAGCGCGTGCCTACCGTCGAAGCGTAGTTTGTAGATTTGGCACGAAACACAGGTCCCTTAAGGTTCACCGCTGGAACGATGATGGCGGACACGTTATCTCTCATCTGAATGCGATACGACGCACGCTGGTTGAGTGGAAGATACCATAGCTGCGACGTGCCGTTGGCCGCAACGGTCGGCTCCGCTGTATAGTTTGCTTTGTAGACCAGCAACGGCGCTGCATCGGATCCGCCAATATCATTCGGATTGGGGACCGGTGTGCTGTTTGCCGTTCCCGCGGCTGTCATCACCTCGATTGACCACGTTATCGCGCAATCGTTGGAATTCGGGATGTTATCCGCGCCGATCTCCCATTCCATGATCCAACCACGCCGGAGCGTCGTCGCGCCCGTGGCCGCGTTGACACTCAACTGGGTTTGGAAAGAGGAAGTCAGCGCCACCTGGGCGCCGGTCGCCATCGTGTTCGATACAGCATAAGAGGCCATCGCAGTCGTCTCCTTTTTCAAGACCCGTTTTGCATGGTCGCCGCAACCTTCACCCAGTCGGGCCAGTATTCAAGAACCTGGGCAACCAGATAGATGTACTGCGGCGAATTCGGATTAAGCGCCCCGGCGGGGACTGTGATCAGATCGCCGCCCTTCTTGTCCGGCCGGTCAATGCCGTCGAGCCGGCCGAATAGGTAAATCGCCCGCTTGATGCCGCCGAGATTTAGCGCCTCGATCTGACGCAAGTCCCCGGCGGTGAGTGATTGGATCTGTGCCGGCACCACGACGATCGGCCGGTACGTCGGCGTGCGCTTAGCGTCGGCTCCGGTGGCGTAGCCCGAGCTTATCTGCACGCTCACCTGCACGGTCGGATTGACCGCAGCGATCACCCCGGAGACGACACCGTGCAGGTTCACGCGATCGGCTCGATCGACGCCTGATAAAGCGCAATGTCACTCGCCGTCGTGCCGGCATTTCCGGTGATGGCGACCAGGATCGCACCAGATTCGACTGCGGTGATCGCCACCGGCGCAAGCAGCGCCACTGCCGTCGCGGCGATAATCTGCGCGACGCAAAGTCCGATCTGCGTATTCGAGCCAAAGGCGCCATATTTGAACACATTGGCGGCGAGCACCCACGTCACGGCTGCCGCTGTGGTAAACGCTCCGGTGTCGGCAATCGTAACCCCACCGGCACCGACCGTCGAACCGACGACAGCCGTAGCCGGATTGATGATGATCTTCGTCCGTTTCGAGTTCGTATTGTTGGCGAAAGTGCCAAGCGCTGTGACCTGACACCCGTTATTCGCCGCAGCGAACGCACCGGCCGGTATCGTGAACGCAGCCAGCACGTTGTCAACGCCGGTCGCACCCGGATTGATCCCAACTCCAGAGATGGACGCAAGCGAATCCGACCCGGTCTGTCCCGCAAAGAGTGTCATCGGGAAATTAACCTGACGATCCCCCTTGCTAGTGTCGAAAAATGCCGGCATGCGCATTTACCTCGTTATTGTGTGATGCTGTTGCGTTGGCTGCGATTGGCAGCCTGTTCATTCCATGTTGCCCAACGACAATTTCCTGGTTCGTAATTACCGAGATTGTTGATCCGTTCTAATGTAAGCCCACTCGGACATTCGCCCATATCATCCAGGAATTTATCGAATGCTTGCCAACGATCGCATACAATGATGCCGCGACTTTTATAGTAGCGAATATTTCGTGAACCATTGCCGTTCACACGCGCTTTCATATTTATCCATGCCCGATATGTGCGCGTATTCATCGTTTGGTGACCATGTCGAATGCGTGCAGCAGTTTGTACGCACCCACAAGAACAAGTGAGTCCTTTTTTCACATTTGTGGCGAATATCTCTTTTATCCTTCCGCAATCGCACCGCCATCTCCACAATGCATGGCCGTGAGTCGAGACTTTCTCAATCCCGATTAAATTTACCGAAACGCATGCCACGCAAAGCCGCTGCTGCTGTCATCGCTATCGTCCCGTTATTTTGACCTCATAGTCCACGGACGATATCATATGAGAAGTCGAAATCAACGGCTTTGCGAATCCCTTGAGCGCGATCGTCAATGGCGATAACGGCGGCGTGTCGGTATCGCGGATCGACTGTTGCAACTGCCCGCGAATGTGTTCCCCAACGAGCCGAAGCGCCGGCTCTGCCTTATTTCCGGTGGCCCTGAGAGCCGCCGCAAGAGCCGGCGACCAGCCCGGCGACTTCGCCGCGACCATTGGCCGAAAGTATGGTCTCGGTGGAATGCCCCGCCCGCCGCCTCCAGAGCCCGCTTGGAAGGCTTTGCGCTCCTCTGGTGCCATCTTCGCCAGCGCCTGGCGAATGAGCCAGCGAGGCATTCTGGCCCGTGGCGCCCCATACTCCTGGATCGCCGCGATCATGGCGACGGATTTTCCGTCGGGATAGGTTGCCCCTTCGAGAAATCCCACCCGCAGCGCCGCCGGCCTGGCCAGCTGACGGCTCATTCTGGTGAGAGCCGCGGCAAGCTTCTCGCCACCGCTCACGTTGGGCACGGTTTTACTTTCCGCCGCTGCCAGTAGGCGCAAAGCCACTGGCGCCACTTGGCGGCCCTTTATACGGCACTGCACGGCTCACCGTGCTCGCCGCAAACTCTTCTTTGAGATCGGCGATCTCCCGCTCGAGCGCGACGACCCGCGTCGCCATATCGCCCAAGGCGATTGCCGAATGCTCAAGCCTATCTGCCAGTTCGTCGGCGCTAAGATTCTGACCGGACTCCGCAAGCGCAGCATTGGGGCCATCACGGTGACCGAAGATGGCGAGGTTGAGCAATCCGACCTTCCGTTCAAGCGCATCAATGTCCATTTTCCCATCCCTATCAATAGCGCGAGATCGCGACCACGCGGGCAATCTGATTTGGACTAAATACCATCAGTGACCCAACGGTAATCGGCACAATATTCCAACTGCATGGCCCGACCTGCTCACGAAAGCATAAAACCTGCGGCCCTCGCCTTAGTTCGGCCAGTAGGGAAACACGGTCGTAGGTCCGGTGATTCGCCTTGGGCCCGCCCGGTACCGCATCGTGCGGTACCCCGCGATCATCGCCCAGTATGCCGACCCGTAACGTGTCTGCTGAAACCATTGTGGGGTTCCCTGTGGATATTCATTCGCCACAGCGACATTGACCGAGCCTTCGCCAGCATTGCTCACCCGGCCAACCAGCGCCGGCGCCGGGTTCCCCATTGCCGGCGCCACGTTGCCAGAGGCATCGCGCGGCGCATTGAGCCAGCAGATGTGAGCGGTGAGAAGATTCAGGAGCGTCGTTTGCTGCGATGGATCCTGCACCGGACCATTGCCGGTATTGTCGTGGAATCCGCTCGCCTCGTTGAAATAGATTGTCGCCAGCGCCGGACCGACCGTCGCGAGTTCCGGGAACCGCGTCGACCACGTTGCGAAATTGAATGTCGCTATTGCGCCCACAGAAGATTTTTACCTCACTCGTCTTCCTTTTTAGTCATCGTCCGAACCGACTTCGGCGTGCGCCAGTCCTTGTCGGGCGTGATCGGCTCAAGTCCGCTGCGGATATCGGCCTTGCGTTCCTTCGCCCATGCTGCCGCATCCTCCGGCGTGTCGAGCGCCCAAATGAGCCCATTCTTGACGATGGCGCTATCGTGGTTCTGGGAAAACCATTCTTCCCACAGATCGGCGTCCACGTTCTCGGTCAGCGCGTAACCGTGCCGCGGTTTGCCAATAATGCGGCAAGTGGGCGCTGCATTAGCCTCAACACCGCAGCCGTTAATATGGATGATCGGCTTCGCTGGATTGGGCCGCATGATCTCGAATGATGCGACCTGACCGCCGGGCCCGCTCTCTTTGTCGGCGACCTTGTGAAAGATGCGCAAATCAAGCCCATTCGGTACCTTGCATGCAACAGTGACGGTGCCGCCCATCGCCAGTCTCCCATTGTCGGGTTGGGCGAGACCTGTTTTCGCCCTCGCCCGCGGCGCAATCCCGGCTGTCGTGCCGGGTGTGGTTGAACTAGACGCCGAGCATGCTCGCAATTGACACCGGCATGCGGATGATCGCACCCCAGGTGCCGGCGGTAACCTTCTGTTTATAGCTCGACGTTTGCTTGATGATCGCGTGCGCGCGCATCTTCTCGTTGAAGGCGCAGAACCCGGTTTCTTGACCTTCCAGGTCTTCGGCGAACATCTGCACAAGATTGCCGCCAGTGACGCCCTGCGGATTCGACGCTGACAGCACCCCGTACTGCACCGCGGTCTCGAACCGGATATTAGGGAAGTTCTTCTTGAGCAGATCGAACACGTTAACGTTGAACGAATTCGTAGCCGTCAAGGCGACTTCCGATGTTGGGTGCATCGCTAGGACAAGTTTACTGTCGGCTTCAACTAGGCCTGCGGTCTGGCTCACGAGCTTGAGATAGATTGCCTGGATATCGGCGTACACCTCATTTGCGGTGGCGTTGATAACCCCGCCTGCGGTGACCCAGGAGGTGCCGCCGGCAGCCTTGAGCGATGGCGTCAGCGACGCGGTGAGATTTGGATCGTTCAGCAGGCCGTAGTTTTGCAGACCGCTGACACCGAAGAAATACGTCAGGTTCGAGAATTTGTTCAGGACAGTCGCCGCTGCCTGGTCGAGCTCGGTAACCCAGTTGATACGCGCGAGTCCAGCGCGTTCTAGCTCTTGCTCGCCGTATTCCTTCATCGTTTGGAACAGGTACGCCTGGCGCTGCGGCCAGTTGGTATTTGCGCCGGCGTGGCCGGTTTCGGCGAAGTCGCCATAGGACGTCACCTCGCCGGTATGCTCGACAACCGGGAACATAGCGGTTTGATCGAGCCATGTGCCCTTGCGATTTTCGCCGAAGATGACAGCGGCGCGATTCGGCGCGAACAGCACCTTGAACACTTTCGGATCGATCAGTGTTGTCAAGAACCACGGAATCGCGGAATTCGGATCAGTCACCAGCGCTGGGATAGCGTCCATCGCTAGCGTAAGATCGTGTTTCCAGCTTTCCGGCACATAGGCCTGAATCGAGCCCCCGGGCTTTTGTGCAGCATCATATCCGTGAACATAGGCACCGCGGGCGGGCATTGCAGAGGCGTGCGCGCGCCAAGCGGCTGCCGCTTGCTGAAAGGTTTCGAACATAGCTTTTGTTCTCCTGTTGAGAATGGGAGCGCGCAACGCCCCCGAATATGACCTGCTCGGCTCGCCCTAACCGAGCGGGTGATCGCTGATCTTGATCAGTTCGCCTGCGGCGCCGGCGCTCATCGCGATGAACTTCGTCTCGACGTTCGCTGTGCCAGCGAGTGTGGTCGATGCGACCACAGTATTGTTGTTCACCACATACGTACCGGTGCCGCCTGTGCCGGTGAGGAACTGAGTCACCGTGGTGCCGGCAACAACGCCGGATCCTGAAACCACCGAGCCAAGCGCGACCGTGCCGGTCGTGGCCGCGGTAATGGTCATCGTACCGTATGTTCCGGACACAGTTGTCGATGCAACGGTTTGCTCCGGGATCGATACGTTGTAGCGGCCGATGCCGCCCAAAGACTCGCCGGTGATAAGCGGCGTGATCTGTGAGACGATTTGGGTGCCGGTCGCAATGCCGGTGCCGGAAATGGTCCCGCCGGCAACTACGGTGCCGGAACCAACCGCCGTCACAGTCAGCGTTGCGCCGTTGATCGAGCCCGTGACCGAGAAGGTCGAAGCCGCGATCGAGCCGGTCATGCTGAACTGCTGAAGGGTCGAGCCGGTGGCTGCGAAGTTCACCTTGCCGGTGTTGAGGTTCGCATAGGCCTTCTGCCCGAATGCGGCGAAGGTCGAGCCGTCGTTCCTGACCCAGAAGTCGCCGCCTGAATAGAGAAAGACGTTGAAGCCGGCTGGAATGAGCATCCCAGCATTGGCAAGGTATGTCGTAATGAGCCCCTGCTGATGTCTGCCGACAAAGCCGGCCACGGCTCCGAGGCCAAAGTTATTGGCTACCGCGGGGGCATTGTCGGCATCGACTGGAGCCAATTGCAGCCAGGCGAACAGGCCGACGGTGAGGCCCGACAGCCCGGCAATGATGCCGCCGGCCCCCGCGTTCACAGTGAACCTCGGGTTGGCGGTAGCAAAGTCTCCGGCTACGGCCGGCGCTGGTTGCACAAAGACCTGATTTTGGAAACCGCCAGGCATGGCGTTCCTCCTTTCGAATGATGCTGTGGGAAAGTTGAAACGGCGCGGCTATTTACAGCGTGCCGATCCGCGACGCCTCCGGATACAACTTATCGAACGACGGCACGCCGGCAGCGTCTGCGGCGATCGTCGTTGTCTGGCGCTGCCGTTGGGCCTGGCCGGGCTTAGGGTGCGATTGCAGCACCGCACGCAGCGCATGTGCCGGGCAGCCTTCGAGCGCCTTGGCGTCGATCCCAATGGCTCCCAGGGCCGTCCTATAGACCTCCTCGGCGCTGTCATGCGCCATGGCCATCTCCCCGATCCATGGCCGCACGAACTGCTCGGCCTCGCGTACCGTCTTTTGGTTCGCGCGCTCGCCTTTGACTGCCTCGGCAATCGCGGCATCCATCGCCGTCTTGCTCACGCTGTCTCCGGCCATATTCTTCGCTCCGCCTGGCGCGCCCTTCGGTTCCTTGTCGCGGGCGGCGCCGAGTTCCTTGAGCTTCGGATCGTTGTCCTTGGCGCGTCCGTGCAGCATATCCATGGCCGCCTTATAGGCGTCCTCGCTCATATGCTTTTTCAGGAATGCCGGAAGCTCGCCCTCCTCCTCGTCCTCGCTTTCGAACGGCGATTCGTGCTGACTCGCTTCAAGGTGCGGATTCGGATCTTCCCTCTTCATCCCGCCTTCAATTGTCGGCTGTTCCGGAGGGTCGGCATCCGTGCTGCCTCCCCCGAGCCCATGCGCGTCGAGCATGTCGATGACCTGGGCGAGCCCGTCCACCGAGGCGTCCTTTGCGAGGTGCCCCTTGGTCGCGTCACGAACGCTCGTCATGATGGCGTCCTTCGCCGCTTTGAGCCCGCCGGCGACGGTCACTTTGCCGAGTTCGCTAATGACGGGCGAGAGATCTAGCTTCGCGTCCTTAGCGATACGCGGCGCGAGATAGGCGACAATCGCGCCGTGCGCCTGAACGGCTTTTACAGTGGTCGCAATCTTAGGCATGGGCGCCTTCTCCTGTTGTTTCTCATCACCAACGACTACATCGGTTCCGGCGCGGCCTTCCTTCACCAAGGCGACGTGGTTCCCGATAATATCGCGCATCACGCCGTCGTAGGGCTCGCCGAAATACTCGCCGGGCGTCATGTCGGCGCGATAGCGGTATGCACACGATAGTTCTTTTTTGCTTTCGTCCTCGACGTTATCGATCGCGTCTTTCGACCAGATCACAAGCGAGTTGCGCAGGAATGGATCGTCGAACTCTGCATCGCTGCCGGTGGCGCCCACGACAAGATCGGGCTGATGATCATCGGCAGATACCGCCACATGCTTACTGAGCACGGGAAGCCTATTGAACGAAGGAGCAGCTGCTCGCAGTTCGTCAGGATGACGCAACAAGCGGTAGACTTTATCAGGATCAAGCCCAAGCGCTTCGCTGTTGGGAATCTCGCGCCCAATATACGGGCACACATTCGCCTTGCTGATGTTCGTGGTGTGAACGTGCAAGCGGCCTTCCGCATCGTAGCTGCGCGCGCTGCCTCGATCGAAAGCGACCGCCACCCGCTGCCGCGTGACCAGATACACCGTACCAGGCCCGGCGCGATCCAGCGCAATTCTCCCATCATCGTGCATATTCGCTTCCGTCGAGCGCCAGGCGTTCATCGAACGTCGTTTCAAGCTCGCCGTGGCAGCCGAACGGCTTTATGTCCGCATCGTCTGGCTCGTTCTTCGGCTTGATCTTCATGATCCGTGCCGCTTCGCCGCCATTCCATTCATTCCATTCTTTCCACGGAACGCCGTTCTTTTCGCACCAGCGCCGCTCCGCCGGAACGCCAAAGCTCTTATGCGCATTCTTGTAAATCGCCTCGCGTTCCTTATCGTTTGGCTCTCGATCGTGGCCGGTAATGAATTCGTCCATTAGGACCAGCATTGCATCGCGCTCGGCTACCTCGTGCGCGCAATATGGGCCGGCAACCGCGACGCCTACGTCACCTCCGAGCAACTCGGCATGGGTTGGAAGATTTGCGTTGATGTAAACTCGCTCGCCGTCTTTCGAGATCGTCGAAAGCCATGGGCCGTCGTGATCGCGGTCAATCTGGGGATTCCGCGGCCCGAACTTTCCCGCATCGAACACGGTGCCGTAATCAAGGATTTTTGGTGTCTGCGCGTCGCAGCAGCCAAGCGGATTCACATTTTCATCGAGATCGAATATATCGGGCGCCGACTCGTTGCATGCGGCGAAGAACCCGCATTGGATCCCGCCGAGCCAAAAGCAATTCTCGCAACGCGCCGCGGTGCCAGAGCGAAAGCCGACCTCGGGCTTAAGCAGCCCTTCGCCATCCTTGACGCGGTGTCCGTCGTATTGGCCAGGACAGAACTTGTTGCAGGTGTCACCGGCAGCCGCTGCATTATCGTCCGATCGCATGATGGCGCAAAGGCCATTGTCCCGATCGAAGTGGTAGCACGGACTGCCGCACTGCGCATAGTTAGGCGCATTGTCCGCGTTGTCGAAATAATTGAACACATCGCGCCGCATCTTCATGGGCGCCGGCGGATCGCCATCAACCTTCGCTATCGCGCCGACAGGTTCGGCCATGAAGCCTCCGATCGGCACCGAAGCGCGGGACTGCTCCCAATCACGCCCCAAGCAGGAGAAGGCACATCCCGCCTTCCTGTTGACGATGATTCAGTCCCGCGCTTCGGGATCGCTAATTCGGAACCACGCATTTAGACAGTAATACGCTCATTTCGCGCTGGTATTCGAATTGACTTTTCAGTAGGTCATCGCGGAACTTCGCTCCGCGTTCAAGCGCATAGAACAAAAACACAAGCATAACCACATTGGCCACGATCATAGCGAGCGTTGCCGGCTGCGTCTTTAGCGCTTCAATAAAGCTGCGGGCGGTCTGCCCGGTCTCTTCTATAATGCCTGGATTCATTTGCAGTATTAATCAACACTATTCGGCGTACCTGCGTCGAATCTTGCTTTCGCAGGCAGCGTTGTCGTCTGGCCATTCGCGGGATTGACCCAAGGCCAAGGATTGGCGCCGAAGAATGTGGGCTTGCTGGTCAGATACAGCGAATCCGGAATTGCCGATGGCGTTCCCTTCGGATCAGTCTCGGTGCCGCCAATGCCAAGCCACTTTTGCGATTTCGTGACCCAATCCCAATTTCCGTTACGCAGAATAGTCGCGTGCGTATTCGGCACCCACACCCAATTCCCGTCAATATGCTGGTGAGACTGATCGGAACCGGACACCCACATCGATACAATTCCGGCAGCCGGAAAATTATTCAGCGTCTCAAACGTGAAAGCTGTCTGTGCTGCCTCTTGCCAATCGCCATTTTGATAGGCAGGCAGCAGCATTTGATCTTCACGCCCCAACACGTTGCCGATTAAATTGTGCCGATAGCTGTAAGCTTGGATATCAACCGCATTGCGTCCGGTCTTGCCGCCGTAATCGGCATAAGGAATCCGTCCGCCACCGCCGGTCGGCACGCTATAAGTATTCAGCGGAGGATGCGCGCTGCGCAGACCGGTGATCCAATTGCGAAACACCGTAATATCAATCGAATTGCCCCAATAGCCATCGGCTTTGTATTCATGCGTCCAATTGCCTTCGATCAGTTCCATGTGCGGCGTCGTAAAATGCCCGGCATTGGCACCCGCTTCCGGAGAATTCGGGTAGGTCTGGCCGAGAGCGTCATCCATGTAGTTATAGGCGATGACATTGCCGCCACCGCTGCCGCGCGCCACAACCACCTTATTGCCGAACCACATGATGTTGTTTTCGATCAGGCTATCCGACGTAGCGGTATCAATCGCGAGCAGATAGCCGTTGCCGCCCGGATTGGCGTCAGGGGCCTCGTGGATATAGCTGTCGCGGATCTCGGAGCGATAGTTCTCAACCATGGTGATCGCAGCACCGCGAGCGTAGTAGCTCTCGACGTGCTTAACCCAGCAGTAGGCACACCGAGTCATGCTGATGTTGCCCCAGCCGCCCATGCCGCCCATAACCGCAAGGTCTTCGATACCGACACCGGTCATCCACGGCGTGTTGTACCGTGTCAGCTGCGCGAGATTCGCAGTCGTGAAGGTATGGTGAAAGGGTGTTGCAAAAGTAATGGTATTCCCTTCCACCCCGATGACTTCCATCACCTGAGCAAGAGAACGGTCCATTCGTGCGAACCAGTGGTGCGAATCGTGACCACACGCCGTATTCGGCCACCAATACACATCAGACTGCGGACGATTGCAGGTATCTTCATCGACCAAAACAAAGTTGCCAATCTGCAATCCAGGATTGCTCACCAATGTCAGCGAATAGGTCCCCTGTACCGCATCGGCGGCAAGGTTGGTCGAATCCTGGATATCGTTGACAGAAGTGCCGCTCAATCGCAGGAGACCGGCATTCCCATCGTCATTACGATTCTGTTTGACCAGGAAAGTGCCGACGCCGCCGCCTTGCAGCGTAGCCGTAGCGCCCTTGCCGTCCGGAGGAAACATAATGCCGCCGGAAGCCCCGGTCCCAGGCCCGGCGCCGCGCAAGGTTATATTCGACGAGCGGTTGGTGATGCTGCTGAAAATCTTAAAGGTTCCAGCCGTCAACTGCACCACTTGTCCAGCGCAGTTGTCAAGTGCACTCTGAATCTGCGGTGTATCATCCATATTGCCGCCGAGCGGCGACAGTGTCCGGCAGACCGCCAAACGATTGGGACGATCGGCACTGCGAATAGTTCCGCTATAGGGAATGCCCCCGTTATGAGTCACACCAGGACTCCAAGTCGTCCGGCGTTCCGGCGGCAGAAGATCGGTGGAGGGAGGATTACCTCCGCCGTCACCGCCACCATCTGGCCCACCACAAGTCAAAGTGATGTCGTAGGTTCCAACCGGAATGTTAGCCGGACCGACGATAACATCGGCCGGAAGCCGGCCATTATTAGTCAATCGAAACAAGCTGGCATTCGGGCCACCGACAGTAATAGTTCCATTGTACCCCTGCGCAGCTTGGACGCTGACTGAACCCACGATGGTATTGGCGTTGTCGCCTCCTATCACGGTATTGTTTGACAGAGAAACGCCGGTGCATACTGGAGGTGGTGGCGCCTGCACTGTGATCGTGTATGGTTGTGTGACCTGCGCAAGTGTTGCACGTCCGCACAGCAGTATGACTCCAACAATAACAATTTTTCTCATAATCAACATCCTCTTACACGTTTCCGGTAAAAACGACAAAATGGGGTGCGCCCGCTTTCTGTCTTGGGAACCGATTTCGGTACGGGCGCTGTCCCTCCGGTATGCTTGGTGCGCCCGCTTTTTATTCCGCGGGAACCTTTTTTAAGGGTACGGGCGCTGTCCCTCCGGGGTATTCATCACCCGCGCATATTCGGCGGCGGCGCCGTCATTTGCGGCGCTGGAACGATCAGACCGGAATTCGGCTTTACCGAATCGAAGCCTTCGATGAATGCTTTGCGGCACATGCCGCGCGCCACCAGAACATCCTGAAGTTCGCCGGAAAACATCCCGGCAACGAAGGCACCGAGACAGCGGACGTAAGCCGCCACAACAACGCGCGGTACATAACCTTGCATCGATTGCACGACGCCAACAATATCGCGCTGCGCATCATGCGAACACATGGCGGTAAGGAATTGCGCAGCCATCTGTTGCCCCTGCAATGCGTTAGGCTCGACGATCGGAGATTCCGCCCCGTTCATTGCCTCTTGTTCACTCATCGCCTGTCTCCAAGACCGATCAACCGTGCAGCGGAGGACCAAAAGCCTTCCATCCAAGAAGCACGAGCAGAATGAACAGAATGAGCGTCCCACCGAGCACGGGCCACTGTATGACCCCGTTTGGCGCTACATTCCCGTAGAACCCAAGCAAAAGCCAGATCAATATTATGATCCAGAAGGCGAGGCCGAGACTCATATTGACGCTCCAAAAACGATATGGGGTGGCCGGCAGACCCCGAGTTCTGCAATTCACGGCTATCGGCCACCCTGGCGCGGACTTGGTATCTTATATCACCGTAACTTGAAGGGTAGTAATCGCGGCCGGCGGTGCTGGCGTGATTTTGGCGGTTGCGGGATTGCTCGCCGCCGACGAGTCGCCGTCGGTGTCGAGAACGACGAGAGTGAAAACGTGAGTCCCGGAATCGAGTTCGCCGGTCGTGTAGGTCCCGACTCCACCAGCAACGGAGGCGCTCGGATTGCTTGGATTTACAAGACTGTCGTAGATGTCGATCCTGGCGATGTCGGCCGGGTCCAATGGCTTGCCGTTGGTGCGCATGGTCGGATCGGCCCAGTCGAGTTTAGCGACGCTCATCGTATGACCCCTCTGGTTGGATTGGAACACTTGAACGCGAAGATTTGTGATCGCACTTGGCGGAGAGAGTGTGCGATGCAGTAGCCACCATAGCAGCCACCGCCAAAATGAACTGAGATCCCATGGCGTCGTCATGCTGATAGCCCCGGAATGATTGGTCGTCCGGTGCATCTACAGTGAATCAATTCGCCGGGAAAGACCCAGCGCTTTTCCTCTTTGTCGTAGAGTCCCTTCGTGACTTTGTACGTTTGACCATCGAATTCGACATGACACGGCCGCGGGACGCGTCCGCCGTGCGAGTGCATCCAGACGGCTTCCCGGATACCGAGGTCGGCCTGACGCGCGTGCGTTATTGCCGATGTCGCCTTGTTGTTCTGGTCGCCAGCGATAAGGGCCGCGCGTTTCTCGGTGAGATCGTAGCGCTTCCGTAGTTCCGCAGCCAATAGGCCCAGATCTCGGCCTCTAACGACTGACCGCATGACGAGGCCTTCCACTTCTCCCAGATACTTTTGAGGGATTGTGCGGATAAGCCCAACGTTTTCTCCGATTGTCGCATCGAGAACATCCCTCATAACCGGCGTCATCTTGAATTTTACCGTAAATCCGCCGTCTTTCAAGATCCGCTGAAGGTCCTTCGTCGATCGCGTCGACACGGCCGCTGAGAACCATTTGGCCAACCGCGGCGCCGCTTCCTCGAACCGCCGCTCCCAGCGGGCGCGCATGTTGGCGAGAACCGCCTTAAGCCGGCCCGCCGGCGTTATCAGCGCGCGCGCGACCGTCTCGCCCTCGTCGGTCAATTCGTAGACGATCTCTCCTGGCTCATATCCGTATCTGACAGAGAGGTAACCCGGCAGCCGCCGAATGAGACCTTGCGAGAGCATCTCATCGATAGGGGCGGGTGATCCGGGGAGGGTCGGATCTCCGCCTTCGGCAAGCTGCCGGATTCGTGCAACCATTGCCGGCGACATGAACGGGCCGGCGTCTTGCGCAAACTCTGGCGGGTGCGCCGCGTAGGTCGCGAGGACCGAGCGCTCGACCTGCTCTGCCATACCTTCAATTATGGCGCGAAGCCGGGCCAGATACGCTGCCTGCAATCCGGCGTTCGGCCGCCACGAACGCATTACCTTGGTGTGGCGGCCGAAGCGGCGGCCGCGAATCAGCGGCACGGAGATCTTACTCCAGAATAACCATCTTCGTCGCGACGATCATATTTGCGCAGCATTTCGGATGCACAACACTGTCCGAAATGCTGTGCTTCACCGATCTTCATTCTGGCTGCCTCGGCAGCATTGCAGGCAAGAACACCGCGCAGTGTCTCACCGAGACCGGCCACCCCAACGCCCGCCTTTGCTGTCGATGGCGTCAATTCCTGTGATCGTGCCCTTGTTCTTGCTGGCGTACAGAACTTGCTTCGCTTTCTTCGGGCTTCCATATTGCTCTTCCATATTTTTAAGGATGGTATTGCCCTTCTCTGTGAGCGGATCCGTGCCAAGCGTGGCATAGCCGTCATCGCGTGCCATCTGCGCAACCTCGTGCTCGAGCGGCACGATATCATCAAGCCAGAGCCGAAGCTTCGCTTCGCCGTCGGTGTTGTGCCAACGCTGGTAGAGGTGATCGAGGCGCTCGCGCGCGAGCTTCCACGCCTCATTGCTGTCGAACGCCTGCTGGCGGCGCGCGTCGCGGCGCCCGAGTTCTGCTGCCAGGTCGATCATTGGGTGGGTCACGGTGCGACTCCTCGCTGCTATTTCGGGCGCGACGCTTCTTCGCCATATGGCGATCGATCGCGCGATAGAAATCGCGCCAGTTCTCGACCCTTGATCTGGTCGGACTCATACCCGGCCGCGCTGCCTCGCACCCTGCTCGTCCCCATAAATCATCTCGCAGACCGTGATCGCGCGTTTCCGGGCTATTTCTGGGCTGATAATGTCGTTCATCTTTACCTGGTTGGAGACAATAGCCCTGGTCATGCGCTCGACGCAGCTTTCATAGCTGTACTTCACCGGATCAAGGCCTCGGCGATTGTATTGCATGCATATTCATTCCCGATGCGGGCGAACCGACTGCATTATCCCTGCCCTGGTTTCCCTCTATAGGTCATCTTACCGCCTTCCTTCGTCTTGGTCAGCGTCAGGCCGAGCTTCTTGGCGTAGTTCGGCATCGAGATCGACGGCCAGCCAGTAAGTTTGAGCACCTCGCCGACGGTGGTGCCCTTTTCCATGAGATGCCCGACGAGATCTCGCTTACTGCTGAATTTTGCTACAAGATTCGTTTCGTCATGTGTCAACTGTGGCGCGGGCTTCTTCGGCGCTTCCTTTGCTCTTGACGCCTCATTAGAGCCACCTGGATTGGCTTTCGGCGGCTGGCTGGCTTCTTTAGGGCGCTCGGCTTTTAACGTGTCCTTGCCCCGCTGTGAGCCGCCAGAAGGCTTCCTGATCGGTAGACCACTGGACGCATTCGTAGCTGGCTCACTCGCCGGAGGACCAGAATCCGCATTGAGGATAATCTCGACACCAGCATGCAGCGGATTAGGCAGATTTTGGCGCCGCGCCCATGCAAATGCTGTGTGCTCGTTGTTCATGACCGGATCGAACGTGCGCGCGACTGGCTGCTTGAACGTATGGAAATGCACCCCGTTTACGATCCGTTCGTCGAGCCGTATAGGCTCCATATCGGCGCAATAGCCGGTTTCTTCCTTCGCCTCGCGCAATGCGGTTTGCAGAGGCGTTTCGTTACCTTCAGCCCGGCCAGCTGGGAAAGCCCATTCTCCCGTATCGGCACGGCGCATCAACAACACGGCTCCGGTCGGATCAACGAACATCACACCGGCGGCTTCAACTGGCGAGGCATCCTCACCTTTGGGCTCGTTCTCCTCTTCACCGGCTTCACTGGCTTCACTGGCTTCACCACCAACGAGCTCCGCGGTCGCCCGGCCCCCGCCTTCTGGCACAAGCCCTTGCTCTTCCTCTTCCTTGAGATCCGGCACGTCGGACGGGTTGAGCCCTTGGTACGGGCTCGATGGATCCTTAGCGATCCGGGTCCGCACGTCCTCGGGCCAAAGCACGCCGCTGTCGATGTACTTGCCGTCCGTATCGGCATCCTTGTTGCGCAACTCGGATTGCTCGAGCTCTGTCAACTCGGCGAGCGGAACAAAAGCGGCGGTGATCTCCTTGTCCACCTCGCCCCAGAGCGAGAGCATTGCGAACCACATCACCGTATTAAGATGATGACGGAACAACTGTTCCTGATAGCCGTGGATCGTCTCGCCGAATACGCGGATCGAGCCTTCGCTTGATGCGTTCAATCCGCTTGGCTCGATACCGGTAAACTTGACGGTCGGGATGCGGCCCACGGAGCACATTTGCTCTTGCGCCTGTGCCTGTAGGTGATCGAGCGTACCTAAGGGCGCGCTCACATTGGACAGTTCTTCGGTGTTCTTATCGACAATCATCATCCCGCGATTGTCGCGCATGCCATTGAAGAAATCGACACGATTGAACAGATCCCCGCCATCAGCGCCAGGCATGAGCGCCGTCGAGAGATCGGTGTGCAGCACGAACACCGTGAACGCATGCAACAGATCGGAAACGCTCTGGCGCGTGCGCAGCCAGTTATCGACGTACGGCTTTGCCATCTGCGTTAAGCTCAAGCCGCCGAACGAATATGCGGGCTTGAGCAGATCAGGTATCTCGCGGCCGATGAAGGGCAGCAAGCGCGAGCAGTGAAGGCGCTTGCCCATCACATACCAATCGCGCGGCTTATACCACCACTCGTCGAGCGGATCGCTCGCTTCATACGAAAGCGGGTAGGTCCACACCGGTTCGACGACCGCCAAGCGCTTCACTGGGCGCTTCGGTGATACCTTCGCTAGACTAAGCTGACTGCGGCCGTCACCTAAATCAGTAGCAAGCTCCTGTAGATTCTGCTGATCGCCGGTGTCGATGTAGAGATGCCCACGGCCGAAGAACCCATCCACCTCCGCGGCGCGGCGAAAGTGATCGCGCACCCGCATATCGGAAAACCAGTCGTTAAGCTCTTTGATCCGATCGGACTTGTCCTCTTCCGATGTGCTTTCGAACCGGATCCATTTGCGCGTCATCTCTTGCGCAATGATCTCAGAGAACACCCGATACTCGGCGCGCTGCGCGAGTATTGCGAGCATCGGATAGCCCATGAAGGCTTGGCCTTCGAGCCATGCCGAATTGATGTAGCCGGATGCCGCCCAATTGAACGACCCGGATAGGTCATTCACGAAGGCGTCGTCCATAGCTAGGGCGGGTTTTTCGCCGGCTGGCAATACACCAGGCGGCGGTGCCTGCGGCGGCCGGAAGACCGCCAGCGCGGCCTCGCGGTTCTCTTGCGCGCTCGGCGGCGGCTTGCTGCGTGAGCGCATGACGTTCTCGATCGTCACACGCCAGCGATTGCGCAGCGCCTCAAATGATTCAGTTTGCGGCTTGCCGTCCGGCTTTCGCTCGAACGGCAGCACGCCATCATCGGTTGCGCCGCCGGTTAAGCGAGCCATTACGTACGCGCCCTAAAACCAGAAACCAATAAACGGCAAGGCACTCGTGGCACGGCCTTGCCGGCATCGTGGGAAAAGCGATGTTCCTTGAGAAGACGCCCACACCAAATACATCGTTTTTGGAGTCTGATCTGCTCAAGGACGTTCAGCACGGATTCACCGCGATCGTCAGCCGCACTAATATTCGAACCTTTGACCATGTCAGGGCCGCGGCCGCAACATTGGAAACCCCCGCGGTGTCATAGCACGCGCCAAGGCTTGAGGGCTGATCTTAAGCGGCAATGGCGCACGTTTTCGCATCATGTCAGCAAGCGCGAGCGCGCATACGCAATCATCGAATAGCCCCTCTGGCGCCGAATATCGCACGCCAGTTCGAGTCAGTTCGTACTCGAAGCTTTCGAGCTCGTCGATGATCGTGCCTTCGGGAAACCCGATCGCCTTGTTCTGAATCGACGAGGCTAGGCCTTCCATCAGTTGCTGCTTGGAACCTTGCGTAAACGTATAGCCCTCGAAGTTCGACGGCGTATGCAGATTGACCGATTTGTCGTTGGCCTTGGCATACTGCGCGCGTTGCAGAGATTCGACAATGGGATCACCGACGCCAGTGGAGTCGACCAGCGCCGGCGTCCTTCCCGTAGCGGCACGGATGCGATCCGTGGTTTCACCCCAGGGAAGGCGGAACCTGTCAAAGCGGCAGACGGCGCCGTCATCGTCGAGCGCAATGCCGACGGTGAAGTCATGCTTTTTAGCCAGGTCCCAGCCCCATACACGCGGTTGCTTGCTCGACAAAGGCCGCGCGCAAGCGTGGATGAATTCAAGACCGAACGGATTGCCAAAGTCGTCCTGGGCTTCCGCTAGGTAGAGCTCTCGCCAAACGGCATCGTTGCGCAGTCGCTCTTTCGAGGCATCGAGCTCGCTCGCAGGCACGACGCCTGCGGCGATTGCCTGGTGCACGGTAATTCGATGGTAGCCAAACTCGAAGTTTGCGGGATCGCAATTGCGGGACTGCGCGATGCGCGCCAGGCGATAAAACCAGTTTTTGCGACCTTTGACATTACCGATGATACGCGCCGGACCTTGTGTTGCGGTCAGTGTGGTCGAAACCGCGATCCATGCATCTTCTTTAGCGCGCGACGCTTCATCGACAACTGCCGCGTAGACGTCTTCACCGTAAAGCGAATCTGGCCGATCAGCTGACTTGAACCAGATAATGGCGCCATTCATGAGCACGATCGTCTTCGATGTGCGATTAGCAGTGAAGGTTCCGATCGGTAACGTGCGCATCATGCGTACAAAGGCGATATTTGCCTGATCGGAAACTGGAGCCACCCACCAGTAATTGCGGCCATTGCCGCCACCGAGCAAGGCCTTCTCTGCAAGCCAGCCGATACATCCATGAGTTTTTCCGCTTTTTGTGCTGGCCTCGATAAACGACAGCCGGCGCGGATCATAGATCGCCGTCAGCTGCTCCGGGTAGCACCATGGGCGATGGAACTCGATCGTCGTCGTGTGCGTGACCGTTTCCGGCGGACTGTCCACAGGGCGCGAGAATTCGCTCGCCTCGATCTCCCGCAGCCTCTGCTTGAAGTCGTCCATCTATCGCCGGCTTTGCATGCGGATCGACCAGGACGAATTGCAGGACCTTGTTTTCCTGCACAATAGTTCTTGGCGCATCGCCGATGTATTCGTGCTGGCGTAGTTTCGGGAAGGCATAATTCGCGAGCTTAAGATGAATGTTCGCGGCTTCCTTGAGTGTGCACACAATGCGATCGAACTCGGCTCCCGCCATTGAGCCGATCTCGTTTTTTAGCGCCTCCGTACGCGCATCGCCCATGGCTTCGAGCAGCCGCGCAATCGCGAACGCCGACGCGATCGGGTCGGGCCCGTCGCCGTGGCGGAGCGTCTCAACGGCCGAGCGGAGCCCGGCATTGATCAGGGCAGTTCGCCTATTCTGCGTTCCCGGCGCGCGTCCGGAACCAGGTGGCCGCTCTTGGCCGGCGACAAAAGACGTAGAGGTTAGTCCGCCCATTTTTCCCGGAATTATTGCTGGTATTTTTGCCGGCTAAACAATGAGCTTTTGGATTTTCCGGCAATTATTGCTTCCGCATGGCCATTTTTCATTTTTCGTGAAAAAGGCAAAAACTCAAGCCGGCGCGAGAACTGTGACTTCATTCATTTTTGCCGTTACCCTAAAACTCTGGTGCATGCAAGCCCATAATGCGCGGACCGTGCCCTGGCGGTCATTGGCTTCGAGGCATGTCACGACCTGGCCCGCGAGGGAACCGGCATCAACGCGCAGTTTTGCGCCTGGCAGCATGGCGTCGCCGCGGGGGAAAACAAAATTGCCAGCGGCTTCATTTTTCATAAGTTTTTCGATTTCCGTATCCGGCACGGCGAGCGGCGAATCACTGCGAGGCAGGAGCGAGGCTACCGCTCGGGTTGAATTTACCCGCTTCCAATTTTCACCCGGGTCGGCTTCCGGATCGGTCTCGAGCATGACGAAGAGATAGCCGCAGAAGAGCGGCATTCGGGTGATCTCATTTTTCCCCCGCCGGACCGGACGGCGGAAAGTGAGTATGGGCAGGTAAGTGCGGAAGTCCTGACGATTGAGGCGGCGGACCGCGGCGGCCTCGGCGGCCGGCT
>Ga0126376_10000293_pt1 | contig 23518 bp, 21 predicted proteins | sample PanSoiMetPlot_15_FD_92760 | JGI IMG/M metagenome (GOLD analysis project Ga0126376, IMG submission 92760) | Tropical forest soil microbial communities from Panama - MetaG Plot_15 | ecosystem: Environmental > Terrestrial > Soil > Tropical forest > Bulk soil | place: Panama | collected 2016-02-17 | reverse complement strand
TACTCTCTTGGCTTCGATTCGGAGAGGCTTACTCGGCTTTGCGGGACTGGCGTCCCATTCCGGCCGCTCTTTGCTCCCATTCCGTCGTGCAATGTTCCGGGAGTAAAGACCCTTCCAACTGCACGCGCCGAACCCCCAGCGCGCTTACTGCCTGGGTAAAATTACCCCTGACAAACCACAGAGTATAGGGGAGAAACTCTAATGTGTCAAATCTGATTCGCAGCAGTCTGAGGATAATTTTGCCGTTGTCCGAGGAGGCTGGAGGACGCTATAAGGGGCAAAAACGGGGCGAAATCTCTTCCAAAGAACCGAAGAGGACGAATTCAGAGAATTCGCCCTCAACTCGCCAAGATAAGTCTATATTTCACAACAACTTACCTATTCTGTTTTATCGTCTTTCTTTTCGAGGCCTAAATCGCCAAAAGGCCAAAGATTAAAGGCTTTTAGCTCCTCGTATTCGTGCTGCTCGCGGAGCATTTTGGCAGTCTTTTCATCGGACCAGGGCTCGGCGAGGCGGTCTGGCCGGTCAGCGATCCAATAGGCGGCCAGTGCCATAATTGTTGAATTTTGCGCCAGGATGTCCGGCTTTTGCGCTTCGAGCGCGTCGGCGGCGGAGTGGTGAGTGTAGCCGTAATCCGATGTTTCCTGGTTCATGTTGATTCCGGGCAGGCCGGCCATTGAAAACGGGAGCGTGTCGGTGCCGGACTCTATTTTGTCGTTCACTTTCACTTTGCGAAGATTCGAAAGCGACTCGGCAAACACTTCTACTTGGGGAATCAAATCATCGCGCCCGCCGAGCATGAACTCTTTCACGATTCCCTGCCCTTCATCGAGAATCAGATCGCCCAAGTGATTTTTCATTTCCGCTTTGTGTTGCTTGATGTAAGCGAACGAACCGTCGAGGCCCTGCTCTTCTCCGGTGAAGAGGACGAAGCGCAGCGTGCGCCGCGGCCGAAGTCCGGCTCTCAAGATCATATCTGCTGCGCCAAGGGTTGCCGCCGTGCCGGATCCGTTGTCGGTCGTGCCTTGCGAAAGATCCCAGGAATCGAGATGTCCGCCAACAACGAAAACTTGTTCGGGATGTTCGGTGCCGCGAATTTCACCGACAACGTTTGCCGTCTCCACCGGACCGTTCGTGAATGTGTTTTGCACATTAATGTGCATGCGTGGAGTGATACCGCGCTCGATCAAGCGTTCTAGCTGGCCTTGATCTTCAGCGGTCATCGAGACGACCGGAACATTGAAGTCCGCATCGAAACCGAGGATTCCCGTGTGCGTGAGATTCATGCCGGCAGAGCGCGAGCCGCCTTGCCCACCAATCACCGCGATGACTCCTGCGTTCGAAAGAGACTTCAGAAAATTTCCGTAGTCCACAAAGATCATCGTGAAGTCTTTTTTCGCCTTGCCTTTCGACTGCATGAGAACGATCTTGTTCTTCAGGCGGCCGAGGTTCTTCGCTTCTTCGTCGAGATTGAACAAATTGACGGCAACAACGTCGCCGTCAGCGCCACCAGGCGCGGTGGATCCCACCCATCCCATGGCGTCTACATGAAGTGGTCGCGCAACCGGCGTGAGGAGTTTCGCGTCGGCCGATCCACGCGTCCAGCCCTTCCAGATCGTATATTTTTCCGTGTGTACGTTTTCGAGGCCCATCGCTTTCATCTTGGCGACGGCCCATTCTTCGGATTTGCGCTCGGCAGGCGAACCTGTGACGCGCGAGCCGATGTCGTCGCTCAACTCTGTCAGATATTGATATGCGCGGGAATTCATCATCCCTTCACCGGCGATCTTTGTCAGAGCCGGCATCGTACCGTCTTCCTTGGGCCCCTTGGGCTTGTTGTCCGCTACAGTCACGCTTGCGGATACGAGCGTCACCACCACGGCCACCACGCGCAAAATCAACACTTTCTTCATGCATTTCCTCTCGGCGCATTCGCGCGCACACACCCTATCATTATCCTCTGACGCAAGCAGACCAAAAGCGTTTCGCCAAAAGCGTGCGCATTTGTGGGGACTTGCACCGGCAGAAACGCGCGATCAGGGCTCGCTTTACGACACGAAACACCACCTCTACACTCAACCAATACACTATGAGTAGAGTCTTCGACCAAATTCACAAACGGTCAGCGTTTTTTCTCGCGATTTTTTCGCTAATCGCGTGGAGCACACCTGCGCAAGCGCCGGCGGAAAAACCAAAAGAAAAACCTGCGGCAAGCTCCAAGGAAAAAACCGCTGAACAGCCGAACGCCGCTCAAATCGAGCTGCTCGAATCGAAATATCGATTTGAATTGAACGGAGATTCGCGCAAAGAAGTCCACGCATTGGTCAAAATCAACAGCGAACTTGGCGTGCGCCAATTCGCGCGACTCAATTTCGATTACAACCGTAGCTTTCAGTCCGTCGAAATTCCGCTTGTGCACATCACGCACGCGAACGGTGGAACTTCCGACATTCTTCCCAGCGCTATCAGCGACGCTCCGCATCCCGCTGTCGAGAAATTCCCGGCATACCACGATGTGCGCGTCAAATCCGTCCGCATTCTCGGCCTGCAACCCGGCGATTCCCTCGAATATCGCGTCATCACGACAACAACGAAGCCGCCACTCGCCCCCGATTTCTGGCTTAGCCACTCCTTTGATCGCACTGGCGTAGTACAGACTGAGGATTTCATCTTGGATTTGCCGGTAGGCGCAGTTGTTAGCATCAATCCGGAAACCCCAGCCAGCTTCGTCGAGAAATCCGGAGAAGGGGAGGCCGTCCGCAGCACATTTCATTGGCACCGCGCACACGAAACTGATTCCCCTTCTGCACCTGAAAATGACCAGGTCAAAGCAGATATAGCCGTCAGCACTCTCGACGACTATAGAAAGCTCGCGGACAAGCTTGCCAAATTGCTGTACCCGCGTGAAGAACCCTCGGCGCAGATTCGGGCCACGAGAGATGAAATTTTCGCGCAGGCAAAGGGGCCTGAGGCGCGAATCAAGGTAATCTACGATTTTGTTTCCAAAAAGGTCGTGACGGTGGATCTGCCTCTCGGTTCCACCGGCTATCGCGCTCGGAAGCCGGACGAAATACTCTCGTCGGGCTACGCAACACCTGAAGATAAAGCGGCACTGTTCGCGGCCCTTAGTTGGGCAATTACAGTGGAACCGCATTTGTACTTCACATTTGTCGAAGGTGAGCTGTTGCCCGTCACCCTCCCCCAACGATTCAATCATCTACTCGTCGGGGCCGTTCTCAAACCCGGAAAGATAACTGCGCTCGACCCTTCTCTCGAAGTTGCGCCGTTTGGGATGATCTCCGCCAAGCTCAGAGGTAAACAAGCATTCTGCGCCATACAAATTGGCCCTCACGGCGACATGGACGCGCCTCTATTCCCCACGTTGCCCAGCGAACTGCCCTTTGGGGCAACGCAACAAGTCGGAACGTCCTCTTATCTCGACATTTTGGGAACGCTTGCGACAAGAGTGAAATATCGCCTGCGAGGCGACAATGAATTGCTACTTCGAGTGACTTTTCATCGCACGCCACCGGAAAAGCAAAAGGACATTGCGCAATATCTTGCCCTATCGGATGGCTTTCGAGGAAAAGTGACCAGTGTGAAAACGTCCGATCCCTACGACACGGACAAACCGTTCGAAGTCGAATACGAATTGAAACAGGAAAAGTTTGTGGATTGGTCGAAGAAGCCGGTGCGGATTCCCGCGTTGCTGCCATTGCCGGGGTTGCCGGAACTACAAAAAAAATCCGCTGAGAATGTGAAGATCGAACTTGGTCTGCCGCTTGATATCGAATTAAGTGGGACGCTGCGCTTGCCGCCCGGCGTCATAGCGCAAGCCCCCGCGGGAACTTCGACAAAGCGGGACTATGCAACCTTCACTTCGGAATATTCCGCTAAAGAAAATGTGATTCATTTTTCGCGCCATCTGAATTTTCTTCTGGCCGAGATTCCCAGCTCACGCGCCATCGATTTGAGCGCGTTTCTCCACGCAGTGCAAAGCGATCAATCACAACTTTTCGTCCTTGATAAGCCCGGATCCGTTCCTCCGGCCAAACCAAAATGAAAAGCCCGCGATCTGGGCGGGCTTTTCTGAAGTTTTTCCCTTACCGAAAACTGACGATTCCTTACTTAATCTCCAAAATTTCTTTTTCTTTTGCCGCGCCCATGTCTTCGATTTTCTTTGTCTCGGAATGGGTCAGCTTCTCAAGTTCATCGAGCGAGCGCTTCTGTTCGTCCTGGCTGATCTTCTTGTCCTTCTCCAGCTTGTCAATTGCTTCCTTGATGTCGCGCCGGATATTGCGCACGGCGGTGAGATGGTTTTCGCGCACCTTGTGCATGTGCTTGACGAGTTCCTTGCGGCGCTCTTCAGTCGGAGTCGGAACCGGCACGCGCACGACTTTGCCGTCGTTCGTCGGATTCAGCCCGAGATCGGACGTCCGAATCGCTTTATCAATCATGGCGACCGCACTCGTGTCCCACGGCGCGATCACAATCATCGTCGGATCCGGAACGGTGACCGTGCCAAGTTGATTTACCGGCATCGGAGTGCCGTGATAATCCACTCGCACGTTATCCAAAATTGATGCGTTCGCGCGGCCCGTGCGCAGCGTCGCGAGTTCCTTGCGAAAATCCTCTACGGCCTTTTCCATGCGCGTCTTCGCTGCAGCAATTGCTTCCTTGCTTGATCCAAACGTTGACATATCTCTGTTTCCTCAGCCGAAATGTGGAAATTGCACTTAGAAAGCGCAGCCCCCGCTGCGCCTAAACTCATCTACATCATCGTGACTTTCGAACCGACGCGTTCGCCCAAAACCACGCGCTTGATGTTGCCATACTCGCCCATGTTGAACACAACGATGGGCATTCCATTATCCATGCAAAGCGAAATTGCGGTCGAGTCCATGACTTTCAAATTCCTCTGCAACACATCCTGATAGGTAATCTGCTCGAACAGCATCGCGTTCGCCACCTTTTCCGGGTCGGCATCGTACACGCCTTCGACGCGCGTCGCCTTCAATATAACGTCCGCTTTGATCTCCATCGCGCGCAGCGCAGCAGCAGTGTCCGTGGAAAAATAGGGATTGCCCGTGCCAGCGCCGAAAATCACTACGCGGCCTTTTTCAAGGTGCCGCATGGCGCGCCGTCGGATGAAAGGTTCCGCGACCTGCTGCATGGCAATCGCGCTTTGCACGCGCGTAAACACGCCTTCCTTCTCGAGCGCGTCTTGCAACGCGAGCGCGTTGATGACCGTCGCCAGCATGCCCATGTAATCGCCGGTCGTCCGGTCGATCTCAAACCCTTTTTGCCTTGCGCCGCGAAAAATATTCCCGCCGCCGACCACCAGCGCGATTTCCACGCCGAGATCGTGAACTTCCTTCAGCTCGCGGGCAATTGCTTGAATCGTCTCGCCGTGAATGCCAAATCCCTGCGCGCCTTGGAGCGACTCGCCGGAAATCTTCAGCAAAATGCGTTGATAAACGGGCTTCTTGGAGCTTTTCTTGGGGACACTCTTTTTCGCAGCCATGTCTCTCCGCAACCGACGTTCAAATCCGGCCAAATTGTAACAAACTCAACTGGCGCGCACACGCGGGCCTTGTAAAAAAAGAGCGTCCCGACCGAGTCGAGACGCTCCAAAGATTGTTCATTAAGTGCAACTTGGACTAAGCACCAGTTGCGGAAACTTCCGCATTCGCAATGGCAACTTCGCCGACTTTGAAGCGCGAAAAGCGGCGAATCGTGATGTTTTCGCCGAGCTTTGCGATTGCCGAGTTCACCATCTCGCCAATGGTCACACTCTCGTCCTTGATGAAGTGCTGCTCGTAGAGGCAATTCTCCTCGTAAAACTTCTCCATCTTGCCGTTCACAATGCGTTCCACGACGTTTTCCGGCTTGCCGGTGGCCAGGGCTTGCGCGCGATAAATCTCGCGTTCCTTGTCCAGCATCTCTTGCGTGACTTCTTCACGCCGCACGTAACGCGGATCGAGGGCGGCGATGTGCATCGCGATGTCGTGCGTTAAATGCTGGAAAGCTTCGGTGCGCGCCACAAAGTCAGACTCGCAATTGATCTCCACGAGCACACCGAGCTTGCCGCCTGCGTGAATGTAGCTTCCTACAAGCCCTTCGGTTGCTTCGCGCGTAGCCTTCTTCGCCGCGGCCGCCTGTCCCTTCTTGCGCAATACCGCGATCGCTTTTTCCTTGTCACCCGCCGCCTCAACCAGCGCAGCGCGGCAATCCGCGAATCCCGCGTTGGTCAGGTCCCGCAATTCCTTGACGAGCTTCGCTGGAATTTCCATGGCTGTATTTGGTGTACTCATCCTTTTTCTCTGACTTTCTTTAAGCTCTCTTTGCGAATGTCCTAGATTTTTGAAACTCTTACAAAACGGCCCGCCGCGAATGCATCGAGGCGGGCCGGAAAAATTCTCTTACCCGCGCTTGCTTAGCGAGACTCCTCGTCCGGCGGAACGGTGGCTTCGGCGGTTTCCGCCTTGAACTCTTCCGCGCCTTCCACGAAGTCGCCTTCCTGCTTTTCGTACTGTTCATACGCGCTAGTGTCCACGTACTCTACGCCTTCCGCAACTGCCTGATCAGCGGCGGCCTTCTGCTCGCCGACCTGCGACTGCGCGTAAGCGTTGCGGCCTTCAATCACCGATTCGGAAATCTTCGAAGTGAAAAGGCGAATTGCCCGGAGCGCGTCGTCGTTGCCCGGAATAATCCAGTCCACCACGTCCGGATCGCAATTCGTATCCACAACGGAAACCACGGGCACGCCCATGCGGCGAGCTTCTTTCACTGCGATTTCTTCCGCGTTCGAATCAATGACAAACATTGCGTCCGGCAACTGCGTCATGTTCTCGATGCCGTCGAGGTTCTGCTGCAAATGCTTCATTTCACGATCAAGCCGCGCGCGCTCTTTCTTCGAGAGCTGCTCCATTCGGCCGTCTTCCGTCATCGCCTTCAGGAGTTTCAAGCGTTTGATGGACTTCTGCAGAGTCGCCCAGTTGGTTAGCGTGCCGCCCAGCCAGCGGTGATTCACAAAAAACGCACCGCAGCGCTTCGCCTCTTCGGCGACCGCTTCTTGTGCCTGGCGCTTCGTGCCAACGAACAAAACCGATTTGCCTTGTGCGGACATGTCGCTCACGAAGCGGCTCGCTTCGCGGAACATTTTCAGGGTTTTCTGCAGGTCGATGATGTGAATGCCGTTGCGCTCGCCGAAGATGTATTCCTTCATTTTCGGATTCCAACGACGCGTCTGGTGACCGAAGTGAACTCCGGCCTCCAGCAGTTCCTTCATGGTGATTTCTACTGCCACTTGTCCTCCTTAATGGACATCTGTTTGCGGCGCCCTCTTTCGACTTCGCCGAACAGCGTTTTTGCCGGCGTTCTTGCCGGCCATGATCTCGGCGGAAACTCTTGCTAATTCCCGCCGGAGCTCGTTGTCCCGACCAAAAGTCGGGCGAAAAACTAACGCTTCGTGAACTGGAAGCGCTTCCGCGCGCCCTTTTGCCCGTACTTCTTACGTTCCTTCATACGGGAATCGCGCGTAAGAAAACCGTTTTTGCGTAGCGATGGACGCAACTCCGGATTGAACCGCGAAATCGCGCGGGACAATCCCATGCGAACCGCCCCAGCCTGGCCGCCAACACCGCCGCCGTGCGCCGTCACCACAACGTCAATCTGGTCCGTTAAATTCGCGAACTTCAACGGTTCTGTCGCGTCATGCTTCCACGCGAAATTCGGGAAGTATTGCTCGACCGGCCGCCCATTCACCGTGAATTTGCCCGAGCCGGGGCGCACAAATACGCGCGCGATGGACTCTTTGCGGCGGCCCGTGCCGTGGAACCAGGTCTTGCTCGACGCTTCAGAACTCAAAACTTCCTCCCATAAACCATTAGCAAAACAAAACTACAGACAACATGGCCACGATCGGCCAAAAATCCTTCAACTTCACGCCCGGCTGATTCCCTGCGGAGGTCTGCACCCGACCTGCGTAGAAGGACCACCAACGTGCGGAAACTTCAGAGCCCAAAAACTACAGATTCGTTAGATCGCCAACGGCTGCGGATTCTGCCCCTTGTGTCGCGCCAAACCCGCCGCATCGCGATACACGCGCAACTTCTTCGCCCGGCGCGCGCGCAGCTTGTTCTTCGGCAGCATGCCGACAATGGCTTCGCGCACCATCCACTCCGGCTTCGCTTCCCGAATGCGCTTTGCCGGAACTTCCTTTAATCCGCCCGGGTATCCGCTGTGCGAGTAATAGACTTTTTGTTCGACCTTGTTGCCGGTCAGCCGGATTTTGTCCGCGTTAATGACCACAACGTGATCTCCCGAATCCAGATACGGCGTAAATGCCGGCTTGTCCTTCCCGATCAAAACCCGCGCGACCTTCGTTGCCAGGCGCCCTAGCACCTGGTTCGTGGCATCCACAACAAACCAATTCGCGCCCACTTTGAGTGCTTCAGCTTCTGCTCCCTTGGCTACGTACGTCCTCATCGCAATCGGCCACACCTTTCCCTCTAGAGACAAACGTCAATTTTATGGGGTGCAGCACGATAAGTCAACGCAGGAAGTTATTTTGAGCGCAGCCGCTCCATTGTCACTGGATCCGCAACCTATTTAGAAACCTCTTCCGCCGCGGCCTTCACGATTGGATTCTGCGCTTCGAGTTGCAATGCCTTTTGCATCGCCTCACTGGCTTTCGCCCCGTCGCCCTCTTTCTTGTAAGCTCGCGCGAGCCAGCTCCAAGTCTCCGCTTGCATCCCATCCAGCTCGAGCGATTTTTTGAAACTTTCGATGGACTTTGCCACATCACCACCGAACATCTTCGGCGCCATCAGGAATTTGCGGCCCTGCGTGGCCCAAATGTGCGGATTCTTCGGATCGAGAGTCATGCCCTTTGTAATTTCCTCGTTTATCTTGGGCCCGAATTTTGGCCCAGTGAACATTGCTGTTCCGTAAGTGATCTTGTGCGCGTATAAGTCCCCAAGGAGGGCATGGGAGTCTGCAGATTTCTCATCTAGCTGCAGAGAATGCTGCACTAACTCAATGCCATGATCAGCCGCCGCAGACGCTGTCTTTTTCTCTTTCCGAAGCTCATAAGCATCAGCCAAATAGAGTTGCACGCGGCCAAACTCGTAATAGCATCGTGGATCGCAACTGCTGCCAGCAATAAGCTTCTCGAACTCCGCTTTCAGCAAGTTCAACTGCGCTTCGTTGCGTGTTACTCGTGTAGCTTCTACCTGTCCCGCCAGCGCGTCTTCTTCCGGTTTCGAGGTAGTAGCTTTGCTCACAACCATCACAGCCAAGCTTAGGCAGAGTGAGGCCAAAGCCAAACCGCATCTAGCAACTGAATTGGAGAGCACCAATACCTCCAGCGATGAATCGTTTGCCGAGCACTCTTCAACTGTTACGCAGAATAATCCAAGGAAATTGCGGATCGTCAAGTAAAGTATGTACTTCACCTTTACAATAGATTATGCAAACCAAATTGGCTCTCCGTTTGTTTGTCCCTCCTTTATGTCGGACATATCCTACGAAATTCGGTAAATGGCTTATAGGTTTTCGGATGCCTAAAGCCACCTTTGTGTTCAGGAAACTTGTTACATGAACAAAACCATATGAATCTAGGCACCTTAACGTCAGTCTAATCTATCCGCTCTTTGGCCTCCCAATTGCCGAAGTTGACGGCAACGACGGAAAAGTTCGGTGGTTGTGGTGAACGAGCGCTTGCGCGGCCTGGGCGGAGTGGCCAGGTTAAGCGATTTGGTGCGGGCTCGGGGACATCGGTGTCTTCAAACGGGTTCACAGGCGACACCCTACGCGAGTGACAAACTTGCTCGGCATTCTAATCGGAGGAATTGAACAAATGGAAGTTGCAACGGCAGTGGCAAGACTGCGCCGGGGACTGTTCCCTCTCGTCGCACTGTTTGTCCTTTTCATCGCAAGTGCAAGCTCTGCCTTCTCACAGTCCACCGCGTCGCTAAGTGGCACGGTCACGGACAGCACAGGAGCCGCCATACCAGGAGCAACCGTCACCGCGAAGAATCAGGCGACGGGCATCGAATCTGCCATTACGACCGATACTGCCGGCGCGTACCTTTTCCCAACGCTTTCCATCGGAACGTATCGCCTGGAAATCAAAGCTACGAACTTTCAGGGCGTAGTGCTTACCGATATTCAATTGCAAGTCGCTTCCGCACAGGTCCGCGACATTCAGCTGAAAGTCGGTCAAGCCACCCAAACGGTCGAGATCGTCGCTGACGCCGCTGTGGTGGATACAACTACGAGCAGCATGGGCCAAGTCATCAACAACAAGACGGTGCAGGAAATCCCCCTGAATGGGCGGCACTTCACGGATTTGAGCCTTTTGACTCCCGGAACGATGACGCCACCGGCCAATGGCTTCCTTTCTGCGCCGTTGCGCGGACAGGGCTCGTTCGGTATAAATACTGCCGGGCAGCGCGAAGATACGACGAACTGGCTGGTCAATGGGATCAACCTGAACGACAACGTACAGAACCAGATCACCTTCCAGCCCCCCATTGACACCTTGGCGGAATACAAGATCGACAATTCATCGTTTCCTGCAGAATACGGTCGCAATGCAGGTGCCATCGTCAATCTGGCGACCCGCTCCGGAACCAACGATTATCACGGCGAGGCGCTAGAGTTCTTCAGGAACAATGCGCTGGATGCACGCAACTTCTTCAACGCGGTCGGCGTCCCGCAGTCTCCGTTCAAAAGAAATGACTTCGGTGTTGATTTCGGCGGGCCGGTCGTCAAGAACAAGGCATTCTTCTTCCTAGCGTACGAAGGAATCCGGCAGCACCAGGCCATTACGTTGAACACCACGGTACCCAGCGCCAATGCTCGCGCTGCAGTCACGGCACCCGCCATCCAGAAACTCCTGGCTTTGATTCCGGCGGCGAATGTGGTGGGAACAGGCACTGCTGGAGACCCCAACACGTTCAACCTGTTCAGCGGCGGAACCTTGGCAAACGTTGCTCTGAACCAAGGTTCGGCGGACATCGATCTCGAATTGCGCGCCTCAGACAAAATCCACGGATACTACGTCATTCAACGAGACCTGCGCCAAGAGCCTCTGGCGGGCGGCGCGATCGGCGCGAACCTGCCCGGATTTGGTGACACCCGTGAGGGCATGAGGCAATTGCTGACGGTGAGTGAGGACCACGTTTTCGGACCGTCGTTGACCAACACGGTGCGGCTGGGCTTTAACCGCATCCACTTGACCTTCCTCCCCAACCAACTTCTGGATCCCGCGGCCTTCGGCATCACGTTGCCAGCGGGCGCTCCAGCAGGCAGCGGCCTCCCGTTCATCAATGCCGGAGGTGGCCTGGGCTTTGGCGGACCGACCGGTGAACCGCAGGGGCGCGGCGATACAACAGTCGTCTTGAACGATGCGGTAAGCTGGCTGCACGGGCAGCATACGGTCGTATTCGGGGGCGAGCTGCGGCGCGCTTATAACGACAACATCGCGTTTAACGTCGGCAGTCTCACGTACAGCTCGCTGACAAACTTCCTCAACGACGCAGCCAATGCGTTCACGACACAGCTAGGTTCCGGGAACGACCGCATTCTGCAACCGTCGTATGACTTCTTTGTGCAGGACAGCGTCAAGTGGAAGCCGAATTTTACGATCAACGTCGGCGTCCGCTACACCTGGAACGCTACCCCTGCCGAGGCACACGGCCGCTTCACGAACTTCGATCCAACCACTGGAACTCTGGTCTCAGCCGGCGAACCCTATCAGCAATCGAACAAGAACTTTCAGCCTCGTATCGGTTTTGCCTGGGATCCGTTCAAAAACGGAAAGACCTCCGTCCGCGCCTCGTACGCGATTCTGACGCAAGCGCCAACAACCAACACGGTGACCGGCTTGAGCGGCAACCCGCTATTTGCCCTGCCGATTTCGGCGAGTTCGGCGACGAACTCCATCACCGCCGAAAATCCGTCAGCCGCCGTGGCGGCCACCAGCCTCGGCCCGGCATCGATTAACCCGAGCTTCGACAACTTTTACGCCCAGGACTGGAACCTGACCGTTCAGCGCCAGCTTACCTCCAGCCTTGGGGTCGAACTCGCCTACGTCGGCTTGAAGGCCACCCACCTGCAGGTCAACCAAAATATCAACCAACCCCTCGTGACCAACGGTTTCTACGGGACAGTCAAGCCCTTCCCGACGTTGCCATTGTCCAGCGCCATCATTCCGGCGCAATGTCAGGCGCCGAATCCGCCTTGCGCTCTCAACAACATCAACCAGGTCAACAGCAACGGCAACTCCAATTACAACGCCCTCTGGCTCACCGTGAATAAACATCTGTCCCACGGGCTTCAGTTGCTGGGTTCTTACACCTACTCCAAGTCCCTGGACTACAACTCGCTCTCGACCGGCGAAACTTACATCATCCAGAACGCCTACAATCTGCGCGGTGACTATGGACCGTCGGAATTCGATGCCCGTCACCGCGTGGTCGTCAGCGGCTTCTATCAGTTGCCGTTCAAGGCCAACCGGCTGGTCAATGGCTGGCAGATCGCAGTGATCACCCAGGCGCAAACCGGCAATCCGCTGAATCCGACCTTGGCCATCGGCCCTGGCCCCGGCATTTCCTTAACGGTACGTCCAGACTTGCTGGGCAACGTAACCGGAACGGGTGACCCTGCTCAGTACTTCTCTAACGCGACGCTATGCCAGCCATTTAACGGCCCGCTGCAAGGAGGAGCGCCGGCGATTCCGGACTGCGCTGCAAGTCCGAACGCTGCTTTCGCGGTTCCTTGCACCTTCAGCGCAACGCCAACGACGCCGGGAGGCAAAACCTATCCGGTGGTCGCAGGAAGTTGCCACCCGGGGAGCCTCGGCCGCAACGCCATCACCGGACCAGACTTCGTGAATACCGACTTCTCGGTCATCAAGGACACCAAGATCACGGAGCGGTTCAACTTGCAATTCCGGACCGAATTCTTCGACGTCTTCAACCATCCCAGCTTCTCGAACCCGACCCTGACGGTGACCAGCGGCGCTTTCGGCAAGATCCAGGCCACTCGTTTCCCCAATGGCGACCAGGGTTCTTCCCGGCAGATTCAGTTCGCTCTGAAGCTGCAGTTCTAACTTGAGCTAAAACACTTCCGGGCGGAGGGAATTCCCTCCGCCCGCATTTTTTGTTGCCGTGAAATCGAGTCGCTTTACTTTTGCACTGCCCAGGCCATCCCGTCCGGATTGCCCCCAGCGTCAATGTGTCCCGTCACCGTCAGCGTCTTTAGATCAATCACCGCGACGTAATTGTCCGGCGTGCACGCCACAAACACACCCGACCCGTCCGGCGGCATCTGAATCCCCGCAGCCCCGTGACCGACCGGAATGCGTTTCACTTCTTTTCGCGTCGCAACCTCGAACACTGCAACATCAGGTCCGCCGAGCGTGGACACAAACGCCAGTTTCCCGTCTGGCGTAAATTTTAGCCGGTTCGCCCCGCGCACATTCCCTTTAATTCTTTGCACGATTTTCTTCTCGGCAATGTTCACGACCGAAATGCTACCGTCCTGCGCATCCGCGGACCAAAGTTCCTTGCCATCCGACGTCACATCGAATCCCTCGCTTCCCGCCCCCACTTGTACCAGCGTCTGATTCCATTCCGGCGGAAACGGCCCTCCCGCAGCCGGTGGCGGGCCCGACGGCAAATTCGGCCTCGCCTTTTCCCAAATGCTCACCGTCCCCGATTGAATGTTCGTCGTGAAAATGCGGCTCAAATCCTGCGTCACAAAAATCATATGCGTGCGGTTTTGTCCCGTGCCCATGACAAAATCCACTTTCCCGCTCTCGGGATCGACGCTCCCAAACACTTTCGCTGCTTCGGCCGTGAACCAGACTTTTCCGCCCGCAAAATCAAGCCCATGCGGCCCGCGCAGCGCACCTAAATCAAGCGCCGTTAGCGCCTTCTGGTTCACGAGGTCAACCACGGCAAGCGTGTGTAGCGCGCCAGCACCTCCGCCGCCGTAGTTCGAAACGTACGCCATCTTTCCGTCTGCCGTCGCAATCACTTCGTGCGGATCATCTCCCACTGGCATCTTCGCCACAACCTTCAATGTCGCCGGATCCACGATCGCCAGCGTGTGATCATGCTTTGAAAGCACCAGCAGCGATTCCTTCGGTGCTTGGGCAACCCCGCAAACTGCCGTCAACGCCATAAGTGAAAATACCGCCCTAATCATTTTCATTTCTCTGCTCCCATTTGCACGCTGCGATTCTCTCGGCGCAAGTCTACATTAACTGGTGCCCCTTATTTTGTGGCCGTTCACTCAATTTCGATTTGTCGATCAGGAATTTGCAAAGCGCGTTGAAAGCAAGTAAACCTCTTTTCTTTGGATCGTAGGCAGTCGCGCACCAACGGCTAATGACGTGGTACTTCCCTTTGAAAACGCCCTCAAAGACAGTTTTATCGCCGTCCAGGCCTCTGACGTTCTGGTCTTTGGCCATCTCGAAAAAACGCGCCTCGGAAAGTAGCTCGCTTAGTTTCTGCGTTTCTTCAGGCGCAAGCTGTACGGTTTTTGTTTCTACCAGCTTTCCAGGATCGTACCCAGCCTGTCCATCTAGTCTCTTCGAAACGAGGAAGAAACCGTCCGGCCTCTTTTCCACCCGAACCATTATCGTGTTTCCCCACGTCGGGAGAATCGTCATGCGGTACGCCTCGGCATCATTGCCTTTGGCTAAATCGCGGAGCCGTTCTTCATCCAGTCGTTTGAGGTTGCCGTCGTACCACCTCGCCTCAAACGCGCTTACCCCTTCTGCCAAATCTTTCGTTTTCACGGGAACTCGAGAATCTTCCTGCTGGCTCATGGCTGCCAGTGCAACGAGGCCGACCAAAATCAGGCTGCTATTCATGGAATGCCCCTGGGACTAGAACGCATCTGTTTTATGTTCTTGCATCTTCCCTTCTACGCCTTGGCTCTGCTGCCGGCAAGGTTCCCAGCACGGCTGCTCCAGCCCGCCAGCCTCTCATTCGCACTTCACATTCCAATTGAGGACTTGTTAAAAATCGGGTTTACTCGCTTCTCTCGCTTCGCAGGGTTTTGTGATAGCTTCCAGCCAATTCGCGTAACGACGGAGCATCCACATGGGCGAAACACCCACTCAAGGCACTCTCGGTCGCAGCATCCTTTGCATCTTCGTTGGCTTCGTCGTCGTGGTCGCCATCGCGCTCATCACCGATGTCATCTTGCACAAAATACATTTCTATCCGCCGCTCGGCGAATACACCTCAGGCTCAGTTCTGGTTTGGGCAACGGTCTATCGAACGATCTACGGCATTCTGGGAAGCTATATCACCGCGCGGCTCGCGCCAAATCGTCCCATGATGCACGCGCTGATTGGCGGCGCAATCGGCACGGTGCTAGCGACGACGGGCGCAGTCGCAACCTGGAATCACGTTCCGCCCCTCGGCCCGCACTGGTATCCCATTTCTCTCATTATCGGCGCGCTGCCAACTGCTTGGCTGGGCGCGCAAATCCGCATTATGCAATCACGCTAACGGCGAGACGGCGGTCAGGCGTTTTCAATTTTCCTTCTTCTACTTCTCTTCTCCAAATCCCTTGCCCACGCGAAACACGTGTCCATCGGGATGCCGCACATGCATTTCGCGCACATTCCACGGCATGTTGTGCGGCGGAAACGTTACTTCAATCCCTGCAGCAACGCACTGCTGGTAAACCGAATCCACATCCTCCACCCACACGGACATCCAGGCGCCTTTGTCGCCCTCTTCATCTCCGTCCACTTGAAACGTGGTGGCATTCGTTCCCTTCCCTCGCCCGCCTTGCGCTCCCTGACAAAGAAAAATCTCGCACTGGCCCGAACCCACTGCTCCAAATGTTGGCGGCGTCCCCCAATCCCAGCATTTTTTCCAGCCCCATTTTGCAAACCAAGCAAAGCTCGCGCCAATATCCGAAACATTCAAAATCGGCGTAATCCCTTTTGCATTCACAAGGGCCCAAGAATACCACTGGATTCAAGCATCTTCATCGCTCTACACCCTGGCGAGCCACAAATCAAATTCCCTCTTGACTCTGGACTATACTCCAGGGTGTACGTTCACTTGGGGAGCGGGCCTATGCAAATTGGCGTCGCCGCAAAGAAGGTCGGGTTAAGCATCGATGCAATTCGCTTCTATGAGCGCAACGCACTGCTTCCCCGCGCTCCACGAACGGAGGGAGGCTTCCGCCAATATGGCGACAAGGACCTCGAGACACTCGCTTTCATTCGTCGCGCGCAGGGTTTGGGCTTCAAGCTGACCGAAATCCGCGGCCTCCTAAGGCTGCGCGGAAGCCGCATGCAGCCGTGCGCTCCGGTTCGACGCCGCCTGCAAGCCAAACTCGAGGACGTCCGAACGCATGGCGCAGGATCTTGCCTTTCCCGGTTCGCCCACCATTCGCATTAATGGGCGGGATGTTGTCGAGCCTTCTCAACCGAACGTATTTGCTTTCGGCTGCCGCTTATATCCGGGCTCGAGCCAAATCGGCCTCCCTCCGCCCAACTTGGTTCGCAAAGCTGTTCAGAAGGCGCGCGAGGAGGCCCCATGAAGCAAGGCACTGGCATTTCCGCTTCGATTGCCGCAACCTGGGTTCTCTTGCAACCATCTCTTGCTGCCTGCCGCTTGGCTTTGCCGCCGCACTCGGGGCCGGAGCGGTTAGCGCCTTTTTCACCACGCTGCGTCCGTGTCTCCTGGGTCTTCCAGTCGCTCTCCTTGGTTTCGGCTCTTGGCAGCGGCGTCGTGCCGATCAGTGCTCGATTCGAGGCGGCAAGGCCGGGACCGTTTTGCTTTGGGCCGCCGTTGCCGTGATCTTGGGAATGATTCTGTTTCCGCAGGAAATTGCGGCGCTCATCGCAAACAGGTTTTTGGAAAAATGAAAAAGAAAACAATCTTCGCGGTTGCTGCCTTTGCGCTTCTTGTACTGTTTGGCGGTACCTATCTTTGGATGCCGGGCTCTGTTCCGGCGGGCAAAAGCCCGTTCTAGCACTCTCTCCAGCAAATTTTGAGGAGTTCGAAAAAGCCTTCGACAAAGAAACCGATGCTCCGCGGCTTGTCTTGCTGCTTTCCCCCACTTGACCCACTTGGCTGCGGGGGGCCTCCGCAGTCGAAAACGTCTTGCAAGCGCACGCCGGCCACAAGCTGAACGTAATTGTTGTGTGGGAACCTATCCTTCCGACGGATTGGCGACCCCCGGCCGGTACCTCCCTTGGACGCATCGCCGACAACCGCGCTCGCCAATTCTGGGATCCGAACACCTCTTGTCTTTGAAGCTGAGCGAACTCGCAAGTCGAACGCCTCAGCCGAAGCCCGATTGCTGCGTCCAAAAAGGGTTCTATTGGGACGAAGTGATCCTCTATCCGCCGGGAACCCAGTGGAAGGACGCTCCCTCTTCTGCATTTTGGAACGGCCCCGTTTACAAAATCATTCCCGGCTTGGAAAAATCAATCAATAGCGTGCAATAGATTCGTCCACGGAACAGAGGCCTTCAAGCCTTGTGTTTTTCACGAGCTGGCGTCTTTGATGGCTTCTTTCGCGCGCCTCTCTGCGTTCTTCGCTTCTGTCTTGGCATCGGCTTCCGGCTTCAGCAAGCGGATCGCTCTGTCCAGGCTCATCGCTCTCGCAGGCGCCTCGCACGACTTTACATCACCCGTGGGACGTACCGCGGTTATGTTCCATTTCAAGCAGTTGAATTTGATCTTCAAGTTGCTGCTGGCATGGAGCGACGCAACGCAATCATCGAGGCTCTTGAACTCCGTGCATGCGTCTTTCAGAGTGGTGCGCGGCGGCAGGATCGCTTGCAGCCCCATCGAAAGCCTCTTTTCCTGTTCTGGCTTTGCTGCAAGTTGCTGGCTCGCCGTCGGCCTCTTGATCCAATTGAGTGGGTTGTAAGAAATCGCGGACGCGCCGGAAGCTCCAAGCAAAATCGCGATTCCGGCCGCTCCCATCGCGGCTAATCTGTTTTTCATACGGGCCTTTCCTGAGGGCTGGCGCTGGTGACTCCAGTTGGCCACGCTGCGCGCTTCGCTTCGAGCCCGTCAAGTACGGTACTCCCCCAATCCGTTACACTGCCCTTTTGGCCAGTCGTACGCTAATTGGCTGGGCGCATCTGGAAATTCTCAACAAACACGTAACCTACCAACACCCACAAAAGCATCGTGCTCGCACAGATCACCGCGAGATTCCAGGCACGCAAGGAGAGGGAGACATTCAATACAGGCGGCGTGCCGTGGCGAAAGTCCACCGAAAGAATCGGCAGAGCGTTCAAGCCGAACGCCGCAAATAACGCACCCAGTAGGATAGCTGGGCTAGCCAACAACCGAAGCCCCGGAGCATTCTGCCGAAGGACCGAAGCAATAATGAAGTAGACGGGAATAATCAAAAGGGCCGCTCCCAGGCGCATCGCAACGGTGGGTTTGATCGATGAAACAATTTTCATGGAATGACCTCCAAAGACTGAAGAGGGTCACGGAAATCTCTAGAAAAGCTATCATAGTAACTCTGTAGTGTAAAGTACTCTTTGTGAATTCGGTCAGCTGCACTCAATCCGTCTCTCCGGCCAACTATCTTCGAATTTGCTCGGCGCTTTATCATCAGCCATGAACTGAAGATGCTGAGACTCTGAGCGCCGCTGACGCAAATCCAATGCCCTACATTACTGACAAAACCTCTCCCATCTTTTCGTTCATTCTTTCGCTTTCTTTCAAAGGAGCGAAATTTATCTTCCTTGTTTTCAATTCCTTGCCCACTCTTGGCGCAAAATGGCGGGGGTGTACCCCCCTCAATCTTCCTTATGCCGCTTCCACTTTGGATTCTCGTACGCTCTTTTTTGCACCTTCGCGCAACTTATCTCCCCTATTTCCAATCGCTTGCGCAGTCTTCGCACGCACACCCAGGGTACACCCCTCAGCGCACTTCCTGCTTCCCTTTCCCCGCACGCCGTCACGCCGGTATACAATCAAATGGAAAACCTAACCGAGGCCCTCTCGTGATCCATCGCCACGTCTATCACAACGACAAGCTCGTCCCCATCGAAAACTCCCGCCTTTCGCCCGGCCAAGCGGGCGTCATCTGCGGCTGGGGACTCTTCACCACAGTCCGCATCGTCAAGGGCGAAGCCTTCGGCTACGAGCGCCACTGGCGCCGCCTCGAAAAAGACGCCGCCATCATCCGCTTGCCCATGCCGCACAGCGGCCCAAAAGTTCGCGTGAATTTGCAGGAAGTCATTCGCGCGAACAAAGTCGCCGACGGCTGTGCGCGCATCTATCTCATCTACAACCAGGTTGGCGGCTGGCGCAGCGAAGAAAAAATGCCTGAAGTGGACTTGATCATTTACACCGCGCCGCTTCCGGAATATCGCGAGCCCGTGCGGCTCGCCATGCGCGAACACGGACGCCACGCCGCTTCGCCCCTCGCTGGCGTGAAAACAATTTCGTGGTTGCCAAATGTTTGGGCCGTGGCGGAAGCACAAAAAGAAGGTTATGACGAAGTGGTTTTGCTGAACGAACGCGGTGAAGTCGCTGAATGCACCGCCGCAAATATTTTCGTAGTTAGGGGCGACAAGATTTTCACGCCGCCGCTTTCCTCCGGCTGCCTTGAAGGAGTCACGCGCGGAATTCTCTTGGAGATTGCTCCCGAAGCCGGCGTTTCCGTCGTGGAGCAAACTTTGCGGCCCGACGATTTGACCTCAGGGGAAGAGGTTTTCATTTCCTCGACGAACCGCAACATTCTCGGTGTCGGTGAAATCGCTGGAAAGAAAATTGCCGCTGCGCCTGGCCCCGTCACGAAACGGCTGGAAGAACTTTTCGATGTCTATGTGACCGAATACATTAGCCGGCGCCTCGCTTCCGCCGCGCCCTAGAAAATTCGTCGAAAGGAACTAGAAAAGAAACTTCAGCGCAAACTGCACGAGCCGCCCGGGCTGCGAAGTTTGAATTTGTCCGAAGTTCGGGGAATTGATGCCGTTCTGCGGCAATCCCAGATTCGCGTGATTGAAAATGTTGAAAAGCTCGCCGCGGAACTGAATGGTCTTGCTCTCGGTGACCTTAGACGCAATTTTGACGCAAAGCGGGACTATTTCTCTTTGGGTGGACGCGGACAAGCAGAGAGTTTCACCCACTGTGCTGGATTTACGTTCACCCCGTTGGCATACAAAACCCAATGCAAGTGTGGACCCGTTGAGCGGCCAGTCGAGCCCGCGTAGCCGATCACATCGCCTTTTTTGACGAGCGCGCCATCCACGACGGCGAGCTTGGCCATGTGCAGATACATCGAACCGAGGCCCTGCCCGTGATCAAGACCGACGGCATTGCCGAGGACGTTGAACTGTTTTGCAAAAATCACTTTCCCGTCGGCAATTGCGCGAATGGCTTCGCCGGCGGGAGTGCGTTGGTCCACACCGCCGTGAAATTCGCCGGTGGGCTTGCCGTTGTGAAGGCGCTTTACTCCGAATGGGGAAGTCACGCAGCCGTCGACGGGAGCTTCGAATGGATCTTGCCAATAGCGAGAGTCAGTCACTTCGTTTCGAAAACCGGTGAGCAATTGAATTTCTTCCGGAGTGGAGTGAAGCGCTTCAATGTCCGGGCTGAGGCGAACATTTTCTGAGGGGAAACGCGTGGGGCGAACCACGAGTTTTTCCGTAATGAGAGTGGCTCCGTCTTTCGAAAGAAATTCGATGGAAGCAGGGCCGGGCGAATCTTTTACGGAAATCGGCATCAAGCCAAGATTTTTTCCGTCTGATTGGGGAAAAAGTCGAACGTTGCGGTCATTCCACTTCGCGGAAGCGACTTCCGCGGTGCAAGCGAGGCGCAAAGTTTCTCCGAGGTTCGCACTTTTGGGAGCAACTGAGCATTGTTGTCCAGAGGTAAATGCCGGTAGAAGGACAAGGATAGAAATATTGATCAGGAGAAGTCTGGCGCGCAAATTTGTCCGCATTTCTCGTCTCATTCTCGGTTCTTAAGCATTTTGGCGAGCGATGCGGCGAGCCGCAAGTAGTTAAGAAGAAAAAACTACGAAACAGGCACGCCGCGGTCTGCAGGGCTGAGGAACGCGTGCTACAATCGCGACGGAAAACCGATGCCCGAAGCCCTGCCAATTGCCGAAGCGGTTCTCGAAGTGCTTTCGAACGACGGCGCGAAACGCTACGTGCGCGTGACGCAGACACCCTTTTTGATCGGACGTGGGGCAGAAACCGGAAATCATCTCCAATTAAACGATCGCCGCATTTCGCGCAATTGCGCGGCGATCGTCAGCGAAGCGAACAAATTCTATATTGAAGATCGTGGGCAACGGCGCGGTCTTTTCGTGAACGGCGAAAAAACTGAAAGCCGCGAATTGCAAGACGGCGATCACATCACATTTGGACTCGAAGATTCGTACGAGATCATTTATCGCTCTTCGGAACTTTCCGGTGACGAATCGATCCCGATGTTTCTGACACGGATTGAGCACATCACGAGCAGAGACCAATCGTCGTCCGGCGGGCTGAACAAACTCAACCTGCTGCTGGAAGCAACTACACTGCTCCATTCGCAACTGCCGCTCGATTCCGTGCTGGGGAAAATGCTGGATCACGCGATTTCCGTGACAAACGCAGACCGCGGCATGTTGATGGAGGCAAACCCGGCTGGGCAGTTACACGTGCGGCTTGCGCGGAAAAGCGGGGGGATGCGCCTGCCTCCGGAAAGTCTTTCGCCGAGCCAAACGGCGATTCAAATGGCGCTGAAACAACAGGGGTCGGTGATTACGGAAGATTTGGCCCAAGCGGAAATGAACCTGCAAGAGGCACAGAGCGTTGTCGCGCAGGGATTGCGGGCCGTCGTCGTGATTCCTCTTTATTCCGTAACGCGCGCAAGCTCGGATGAATCGCTACTAAACGTGAGCCGCGGACAATTTCTTGGCGTGCTCTATCTCGATTCGCGCCGGCCTGCAGCGTTTTCGAAACTAGATCGACAAATCCTGGACGCGCTGGCCGCGGATGCTGCCGGTACCTTGGACAACGCGCGACTGGTTGAACGCGAACGCGAACGGCAACGTCTGGAACAGGAAATCAACATCGCGCGCGACATTCAGCAGGCGCTTTTGCCACGCAGCTTCAAAGATTTTCCACAACTGGACGTAAGCGGCTGCAATTTTCCTTGTCTCTCTGTCGGGGGCGATTATTTTGATGTTTTTCCGATGGGCGATGGACGCACAGCATTTTTGATCGCGGACGTATCCGGAAAGGGATTGGGCGCGGCGATGCTGACGACGATGCTGCAGGGCGCACTTTCCGGACTGACGCTCGGAGCAGAACCCGCGAGAGTCTTTAATCACATCAATCGCTATCTCTGCAATCACGCTGAGGTAGGGCGCTACGCGACGATGTTTTTCGGCGCGATGGATACGCAAGGACACCTGGAATTTATCAACGCGGGACATCCGTCGCCTTTTCTGATTCGCGGCGGACAGGCGGAGGCGCCATTCACGGAAGGGTCGTATCCCGTGGGACTCGTGCCGGAAGCCGAATATACGGCGACATGCTTGAAGCTCCAGCCGGGAGATACGTTGGTACTCTTCAGCGACGGCGTAACGGAAGCGATGGACCCCGAAGATCAAATGTTCGGAATGAACCGGCTGAGCGAGGTGCTGAAAGACAAACACGACGTGTCGCTCGAGCACTTGCAAAAATGTGTGCTCGAATCGGTAGAGAATTTTGTGCGCGGGGCGCGGCAAGCCGACGATTTGACACTGTTGCTCGTGCGGTATCAAGCAGCGGCACAGAATGCGGACTCGGACGCGGATGGCCGCTCCGCATCCAGCGCGGCGGCGTAACAATCTTTAGCGGTTTGCGGAAGCACGGGAGAAAGTAACAACGATTGCCTTCGAAGTTGGTGTGTGGCTGAGCTTGGCAACGCTTTCCAGCGGCACGAGGGCATTCGCCTCCGGGAAATAGGCGGCCGCGCATCGCCGCGGAATGTCGTAGGGCACTACAAGAAAATTTCGCGCGGTACGCAACTCTTCGCCTTTTTCTCCGAAAAAGTGACTGGTGATGTCCAGTTCTTCTCCGCGATTCCATTTGTTTTCGCGCATGTCGTCTTCGTTTAGAAACACCACGCGGCGCCCTCCATGAATTCCGCGGTAGCGGTCGTCGAGTCCGTAAATAGTCGTGTTGAATTGATCGTGGCTGCGAATCGTGGCAAGAAGGAAATGTCCCTTCGACAGTTCCCAGTTTTGGAGAGGGTTCGAAACGAAGTTAGCCTTTTCGTTCTCCGTCGGAAAATGGGCGTCTCGCACGGGATTGGGAAGATAAAATCCGCCGGGCTGGCGGACTTTCTGATTCATACCCTCGCAACCGGGAACAACGCTCGCGATCAATTCTCGAATGCGGTCATAGTCTTCTGCAAAATGAAGCCAATTCACTTTTGAGCGTGAGCCGAGCGTGGCTTGAGCGAGTTGGGCAATGATTTGAGGTTCGCTGAGAAGCTCTGGCGAAGGCGGCGGCAAT
>Ga0126376_10000292_pt1 | contig 23619 bp, 17 predicted proteins | sample PanSoiMetPlot_15_FD_92760 | JGI IMG/M metagenome (GOLD analysis project Ga0126376, IMG submission 92760) | Tropical forest soil microbial communities from Panama - MetaG Plot_15 | ecosystem: Environmental > Terrestrial > Soil > Tropical forest > Bulk soil | place: Panama | collected 2016-02-17 | reverse complement strand
CTTTCCATTGTTCATTTTGGCGGTGGCGACGCCAGCCTTTTCGTCCACATTCCACGTGAATCCCTGCGTGTCTGCATCGAACTTTTGCCATTTGAACGGATATAGCTGCCCGATAATGTCCCCGAGCGCTGCTTTCTGCTCCGCCGTCACGCTTGGGTCGAAATTGACTACGGCCCAGGAATCCTTGCCGGTGCTCCACTCGCTGCCGAGGTCCGTCGCAATCCACGCCTTTGCGCCGTCAAGTTTCGTCGTCTTGTAATACCCTTTGTCCACTTTCAAAACCAGATTTGCGCGACAAAAGTGCTCTGCCGCATGCTCGCCATGATGATCAGTGGAATGCGTGTTGAAATAGCACGGGCAAAACATGTCGCAACTGCACGCTTCGATGTAAGAAGCGGTCATATCGAAATCGGGCTTCGCGCCCTTTTTATCTTGCTGTTTGGCAGTGGAGATCAACGCCACCGCCGCGACCAAACACACCAAAATGCCTAAACCAAGAATTCTGCGCATTTGACCTCCGTCGTCGCACTAGTTCTTAGGATACCGGGAGAGTTGTTGTGGATTCTATGCCCACGAAAAAGGCATGACAAGGTCTTGTTTCGTGGTTCAGCAGCAGCGGCTTGGGCGCGAATACTTTCGCTCCAATTGCTCAACATAGAATTGCTGGGGAGTGAGTGAGCAGGCGGTTTTCTCGCGTAATACTGCTTTCTGGTAGCGCTCGTAGGCCGCGTCACCGCACCATTCGCGAACCCACAGCAACAATCCTCTCGCCATGTTCCTGCAAACTTTCAAAACGTCTCCCATCAGTCCCCCTCCGCACCTGCAATCCATTGTGTGGCTACATAAGGTGTTTCGTGGAGCACCGCCTCGCTCTTCTTCGTCAGAATCGCGGTCCACCGAACGATCGCCTCAAAGATGAGCGCCAGAATCATTACCGCGAGCACCGTGGTCACGACCGCATCGAGCCGCAAATTGAAAATCGTCCGCTGAATTTCCGTAAGTTTGTTTGCTGGGACTTTTCCCGCGACGATCTGTGCCGCGAACGCGTTTGCGCCGGACAAGAATCCGATTCGCGCATTTGAGCTAAAGATTTTTTGCCAACTTGCAGTCATCGTGATCGTAATCAGCCATAGCATCGGCAGCAGCGTCACCCAAAGCCACTTCATCTTTCCCATCTTTAGTAAAATCGTCGTAGCCACAACCAGCGCGACCGCCGCCAGCAATTGATTCGCAATCCCAAACAGCGGCCACAGCGAATTGATTCCTCCAAGTGGATCAATCACGCCCTGATATAGGAAGTATCCCCAGCCGCCGACAACCATTGCACTCGCAATCACCACGCTCGGCATCCAACTCGTCTGCGCGAACGGCTTCCACACGCGGCCGCCCATTTCCTGCACCATGAATCGTCCGACGCGGGTTCCCGCGTCCAGCACGGTCAAAATAAACAGCGCCTCGAACATGATCGCGAAGTGATACCAGATGCTCATTAGCCGCTCGCCGCCAATCGTGCTCGAAAAAATCTGCGCCATTCCCACTGCGAGTGACGGCGCGCCGCCTGCCCGATTGAAAAGCGTCTGCTCGCCAACAGCGTGCGCCAAATTGCTCATCGTTTGCGCGTCCAGGTGATATCCCCAGCTCGAAATCGTCGCCGCCGCAGCATCAGGAGCAACGCCAACAATTCCCGCTGGCGAATTGATCGCGAAATAGACCCCCGGCTGCATCGCGCACGCAGCAACCATCGCCATCACGCCGACAAACGACTCGAGTAGCATGGCGCCGTATCCAATCATCCGTGCCTGTCCTTCGCGCTGAATCATCTTTGGCGTGGTACCACTCGAAATCAGTGAATGGAATCCGCTAATCGCTCCGCACGCTATCGTGATGAAGCAAAACGGAAAAATCTTGCCGGCGAACACCGGTCCGCTGCCGTCAACGAATTTCGTCAGCGCGGGCATCTGAATTTCCGGCCGGACGATCAGAATCCCAGCCGCCAACGAGAAAATTGCGCCTGCTTTGATGAACGCGCTCAAATAATCCCGCGGCGCAAGCAGCAGCCACACCGGCAACGCCGATGCTGCAAATCCATATGCAATTATCCAAAACGCCAGCGCAACTCCGCTAAGCGTGAACACTCGCGCCCACGAAGCCGAGTCCGCCACCCATTGCCCTGCGATGACAACGAATACGACGAGCGCGAGCCCAATCAGCGAGGCCTCCAAGACGCGCCCGGGCCGCAATAATCGCAAATACACACCCATCAGCAATGCGATCGGAATAGTCATCGTCAGCGTGAACGTTGCCCACGGCGAAGTCTTCAGCGCGTTCACGACAACCAGCGCAACCACCCCAAGCAAAATAATCAGAATCGCTAGCACGGCGAGCTGTGCGATAAACCCTCCACGCTTGCCGACTTCGTCTCGCGCCATCTCTCCGAGCGATTTGCCGTTGCGCCGGATCGAACAGAACAAAATCACAAAATCCTGCACGCATCCTGCGAATGCCGCACCCGCAATCAACCAAAGCGTTCCCGGCAAATAACCGAACTGCGCCGCAAGTGTCGGCCCAACAAGCGGCCCCGGCCCCGCAATCGCAGCAAAATGATGCCCGAACAAAACCCATCTGTTTGTTGGAACGAAGTCGCGGCCGTCGTCATTCCGTTCAGCCGGCGTCGCGCGTGTATCGTCGAGCGCAACAACCTTTGCAGCCAAAAACGCCGAATACAACCGGTATGCAACCAGATAGCAGCATGCCGCGGCAACCACAAACCACGTTGCGCTGATCTTTTCGTTCCGGTTAAGGGCAATCGCTCCGAGAGCGGCAGCGCCGAGGCTGGCGACAGCAATCCAAATCAGTACAAAGACTATCTTCTTCATTTAGGGGAGCTCGCCTGAATGAACTGCGCCAGATCCTGTTTCAGCTTTGCGAGTGAGTCGTGATGCACGTACATCATGTGGCCCGCCTCGTAATATCCACCGCTGATGTGCGGCCGCAGTGTCGGATCGAGTCCCAAATGATCCACAGTGTAGTCCGCCGCAAAAAAGGGCGTCGCAAGATCGTAATAACCCTTTCCTACAAACACGTGCAAAAAAGGATTTTGCGTCATCGCGCGCCGCAACGTCTCCGCGACGTTCACATAGCGATTTTCGTACGGTGCGTAATTCCACGGCCGCACGCGTCCCGTCAAAAACTCATAAGGCAGATCGCTCTCGAATTTCAATTCGCCGCGAACGTATTCATTCAGCGTCGCGGTGTACGGTCCAACAATCGCGGCCAGACTGGGATCGTAATCCGGCTTTTCTCCGGCGGCGTCTTCGTCAATTCCCGTGAATCTTCCGTCCAGCCGGCCTACCGTCCTGCGTGCGCTCTTCATCAGCTCTTTGTCGAACCGTTGAATTTCAATCCGCAAATCTGCTCGATCGATGTACTCCGCGGAAATTCCGGTTAATCGCGAGAGCTTCTGCGCAACCTCTGTCCGCTTAGCCGCAGGCAAAGTATCTCCTCGCATCAAAGCGTCCGCATACTCGCCCGTGGCGAATGCTTTTGATTCGGCAATCGCTTTCTGCAAATCTCCCTGCAAATCGCTCGGCAGCTTTTTCTGATACCACGCAATCGCCGTGTACGTCGGCAAATATAAGATGTACGGCAGATCGTTTCCGGTATCGAACTCCGCCGTTTGAAAATTCAGAATTGCGGAAATCAAAATGATTCCGTTCAAGTACATCCCATAGCGCTGCTGCAAATATCCGCTCAAGCCGGCCGCGCGGGTAGTCCCGTAGCTTTCTCCTGCAAGAAATTTCGGCGAGCCCCATCGCCGGTTCCGCGTCGCCCAGAGCCGGATGAAATCGCCAACCGACTGCACATCTTCCTGAACACCGTGAAATTGCTTGTCCGCCTCACCAGGCACTGGGCGGCTGTAGCCCGTCGTCACCGGATCGATGAAAACAATGTCCGTTACATCGAGAATCGAAGATTCGTTATCTACAAATTTGTAAGGCGGCGGCAGTAAACTGCCCACGTCGCCCATTTCCACACGCCTCGGCCCTAGCGCGCCCACGTGCAGCCAAAGCGATCCCGCGCCCGGCCCGCCGTTAAATGCAAACGTAATCGGTCGCTTCGCTGCATCGCCCGCGTCATCTTTCGTATACGCGACGTAGAAGATGCTCGCTTTCGGCGTCCCGTCTTCCAGCTTTAACACCATCGTTCCGGCGGTCGCCGTGTACTTCACTTCCTGTCCGCTAATGCGCACGGAATGCTTCGTTGTTACGCTCTTGTCTTCCGGCGGTTTTTTTTCATCTTTGGGCTTTTCGGCGCCCTTTTCTCCTGTTTTTTCCGCCGGCTTGTCACCTCCCGGCTGCTGCGCAGCCACCAAACCTGTGCCAAAGCACAAAACGATCGCGGCAAAAGTAAAACGCATTCGCGTCAACATGGCTGGAAAGCCTCTCCGAAAACAGTTTATTGGCATGATTGTGCCGGGCGAAATCGTATTCGACCCCGCCCCACGCGTCAATTCGCAATCATTTGCAATCCGCTCTTCTGCCTATACAATGCACAGTTCCACTTCACTTGCGGAGTGACTTGTTCATGCGGGCGGTCCGTTGGCTTACAATTCTTCTGTTTTTCTGCGTGCCTTCTTTCCTGACTTGCCAGCAACCATCGCCCAAAAAAGACGAACTTCCCCATCCGAAAACGCTGGAAGAATTTCAATCCGCCGCAAAGAGAATTGTTGAAACTGAGCACGTTCCCGGTGCCGGAATTGCCCTGATTAGCGGCGGCCAAGTCCTCTGGTGCGGCGGCATTGGCAAAGCCAACCTCGCACAGAATCGCGATGTCACCTGCGACACGGAATTTCGTGTCGGCTCCATTAGCAAGACCTTCGTCTCGCTTGCTCTTCTCAAACTCGAAGAAGAAGGGCGCGTCAATCTTCAGTCGCGCTTGCAAGACGTCGCGCCGGAAGTCCCCTTTCACAATCCGTGGGAAGCCACCAATCCCGTTCGCATCACTAATCTCCTCGAACACACCGCCGGCTTCGACGACATGGCTTTGCGCGAGGTGTACAACACGAACGGCTCGCCCACAACCTCCTTACCGCAGGTCCTGCAAAAATTCCCGAAACCGCAAAATGTCCGTTGGCCACCTAGCACTCGCTTTGCCTACTCCAACCCCGACTATGGCATTGCCGGCTACCTCGTCGAAAAAATCAGCGGCCAGCCCTGGACTTCCTACATCCGCACAAACATTCTCATGCCGCTCGAAATCTTCATAGGCGATTTTGACCTGACTCCGCAAAATCGCGCTCTTTTCGCGCAAGGTTACAAAGAGGCGGAGGCAAAGTCAGTTCAACCCGCTGCGTACAAAGAGATTTACCTTCGGCCTGCCGGCGATCTAAAAGCCTCTCCCGGCGAACTTGCAAAGCTTGTTCAGTTTTTCCTTCGCCGTGGCGCAACCAACGAGAAACAGCTCCTGAAGCCCGAAACGATCGCGCGCATGGAATATCCGCAAACGCCACTCTCGTCGCGCTACGGTTTGCGTCTCGGCTACGGTCTCGCGAACTACACGGAAGTGAAAGGCGGCGTTGTGACCCACGGCCACGATGGGGGCATCGACGGCTTCATCTCCACCTATCGTTACATGCCTGAGCAAAATTGGGGCTATGTCATACTTCTGAATGGAGACTTCTCTGGCAAAGCTCTCGGTGACTTAAATTCTCTCGCCATCGATTTTCTCTCGAAGGATTTCCCAAAACCGCAACCGGCAGTACCACAAATTTCGCCCAGCGAGCTCAAGAAATTCACCGGCTTCTACCCAGCCCGCGCACCTCGCAATCAACTCCTGGCCTTTCTCGACGACTTGCTCGATGCCAAACGCGTCCGCGTGCAAAACAACCAGCTTACAATTTCCACTATGTTTGGGGCGCCGAAGTCCGTCATTTCCGTTGGGAAAAATCTTTTCCGCCACGAAAAAGATCCCGAAGCCACTATCGCCTTCTTCCCAAATTCATCAAGCCAAATGTGCCTCGTCGCTTCCGGCGAAGGAAGTATCGAATACTCCGAGCGCATCAACCCAATCTGGCCTTATTTTCGATTGCTCTTGCTCGCGATGTGCGGAATTCTCCTCGCGAGCTCGCTTCTCTACGCAATCCCCTGGATTCTTCTTTGGCTACTGCGCCAACTCAAGGATGTAAACCATCTTCGTGTTCGCGCTGTTCCTCTCTTCGCTGCTCTTTCTCTTATCGTCGCGTTTTTCTGCGCCAACAAATCTCTTGATTCGCTCGGCGCCCTCAGCCTTTGGTCCATTTTGTTTTTCCTCGGCACAATTTCTTTCGCTGCTTTGTCCTTGATCGGCCTTTATTTCGCCGTCTCTGTCCCCCGCGCCGAAATCCATCCCGCCATCCGCATCCACTCGCTCGTCGTCTCCCTCGCTTGCTGCATCCTCACCATCTTCCTCGCCCACTGGCACCTCCTCGCCCTCCGCCTCTGGGCCAGTTAGCAATTGGTTATGGCTGACTTAATCCGGGATAGAAACAAATTTCAGAATTGGATAGACGTCGCGAAAAATCTCCGCGAGGTCTGCCGGATAGGAAGGGCGAGTGGCCGCGCCGCGAGAAATCTTTTTCCGGACAACCCACGCTTGCAACTTAGGCCAGTCCTCGTTCTTCGGCCAGCTTGCGTTCTTTTTCCAGTCGCCCTTGATCGCCGAATACCAATAGCTCTCATATTTGCGAGCGAGCTTCTTCTTTTGCTGCGCGAGCCACCTTGGGTTTTTTGCAATCCGTGGCTCGGCAACCAGTGCAAGCACAGTTTGCTTGCGTTTCGAACCGCCATAAATGCGAAACCCGGCCGTCGCCGTATCCGCAGAAACTCCTGCATAGAGCTCTCCGCTTTCTAGTTCACCGCCGAGCAGCACAGGGAATTTCACGTACATGTTCGTTTTGTAGAGTGTCTTGTCTTTGGCAAACCGTATGTCGCGGTTGATACGCGAAAAATTCGCGCCGCGCCGTCCGGAGGTTTCAAATTGCGGATTTAGCTTCAGCACCGTCGGCCCCATCTCTTCCAGCAACTTTTTCAGCGGCTTCACTACGGACTCTTGATATCGGTTCCGGTGCTCGTCCATCCATTCTTTCTTGTTGTGACTTCCCAGGTCGCGGAAAAACTGAAACGTATCTTTGCTGAAAATCCCCTCTTTGGCCGCCATGTTCTGCTCTCCTATGCGAAAGCAACCAGACTACACCCTCCCACTCCTCCATTCCAAAAGGCGGTCAATTCGACTATGCTGTGCGGTTTGCTGGCGTGAATTTGGCGGGCCATCCAGTTCCAAAAAAAGGTGAAAGGTGATGCGAAACAAGCTGCTTCCGTTGGGAATCTTTGCGGGAATTTTATTCGTGTGTTTCAGCGCCGCCAAATTCGAAGTAAGCGCCGATGGGAAACCTGCCGCGGACAGCGCAAAGAAGATTTCTCCATGGAAGACGGAGGATTTTGTCAATGGCGAAACGGCCGGCTTTGTCCGCATTTCGCGCGACGGGGAATGGCTTGCGTGGACAAAATCCACAGCCGACAAGGAAAAAGACGGTCGCGTTTCCAATCTGATTCTTTCCAGCCTGATTGATGCCACAGAAATTGAATTGACGCGCGGCAGCGATCACAATGTCGTGCCAAGCTGGTCACCAAATGGCGAACGCATTGCGTTTTTAAGCGACCGAAAGCGTCCAAACGCAAAGCCCGACACGGCGGGAACGCAAATCTGGCTCATCAATCCGCACGGCGGCGAACCGTGGCCTCTCACCGAATTTGCGCGTGCGCCGCACCAAATCGATTGGCTCGACAACGACACGATTGTTTTCAGCGCTCAGGAAGACGCCAGCCTTTTCGAACAGGAAGCAAAAAAGAAAAAAGACGATTCACAAATTGTGGACGACGAAGGCCACGAACCACCAGTGCGGCTTTACAAGATGAGCGTCAAAGATAAGAAAGTAACGCGGCTTACCACCAACACCGATCGCATTCAGCGCTGGTCTGTCTCCAAAGACGGAAAATATGTCGCCGCAATTCATGGAAAAAGCTTGCGCTACCAATTCGATCAAAAGATTCCGCCGATTTCCGTCCTGCACAATCTTTCTGACGGTAGCGAGAAAACGATTTTCACGGGGGGCCGCATTCGCCCTTATGGATTTGAATGGGCGCCGGATAATTCTGGTTTTTACGCCTGGGCGCCGTATTCAAGCGATGCGCGGTTTCTCACCGCGAATATCGTGCTCCTTTATTTTTTCGATGTGAGCTCCGGCAAGAGCGTGCAGGTTCCTCTCGATTGGGAGAATGGAATTGGATCCGACCTTGCCGCGACTCACGACGGATTTGTTTTGGGACTGGCTGGTGGCGCTCATTTCCAGATGGCCCGATACTCACGCGAAAAATCCAGCGACGGCTGGAGCTGGAAACGGCACAATCTCGAAGGCGAACATGCAAGAAATCTCGAAGGCTTCGAGGTTTCAGAGAATGGGAAAACAATCGTTTATTCTCATTCGACGGCGAGCAAGCTTCCCCAACTCTTCCGCGCGCAGCTTGATGGCGACAAAATCATTTCGCCGGTGCAACTCAGCAAATTGAATCAGGGCCTCGTCAGCGGACGCAATTTTGTCAAAAGTGAAGTGATTCACTGGACCGGCTCGAACAACGAAGAAGTCGAAGGGATTCTCTACTACCCGCAAAATTACGAAGCCGGAAAAAAGTATCCGATTATTACAGCAATTCACGGCGGCCCCGCTGGCGCGGATAAGGATCTTTGGGGAGAGAGCTGGGCCTATCCAATTCAGCTTTTCACGCAACGCGGCGCGTTCGTGCTGCGGCCGAACTATCACGGCAGCAACGACTACGGCTTGAAATGGGTCGAATCAATCTGCTGCGGACACTACTACGACCTGGAAACGCCGGACATCAACGCCGGTGTGGACTATTTGATCATGAAAGGAATGGGCGATCCCGACCGCGTCGGGACAATGGGCTGGTCGAACGGCTCGATTCTTTCCACGAGTTTGCTGATTACCTACCCCGACCGCTACAAAGTGGCGAGCGTCGGCGCGGGCGACATCGAATGGTTCAGCGATTGGGCCAACGTGGACTTCGGCGAATCCTTCGACGCCTATTATTTTGGAAAATCGCCCTTCCAGGACCCGGAGCTGTACATCAAAAAGTCTCCCGTATTCAAAATGGATCGCATCAAGGCGCCGGTTTTGATTTTCCACGGCGACGCGGATCGCAACGTTCCATTCGCACAAAGCTGGACGTATTTCCGCACGCTGCAGTGGCATGGAAAAGTGCCGGTGAAATTCGTGATTTTCCCGGGCGAGCCACACGGCCCGCGCAAGCTCACCCACCAACTCCGCAAACTCGATGAAGAAATCGCCTGGTTCGACAAATACTTCTTCAAGACGGAAAAGCCATCCAACGAAGCGCTGAAAGAAGGCTCGCCGCTGGAAAATGAGTTCAAAGCTCGGAACTGCAAAGCCAATCACCCATATGGGAATCCGTGGCCGAGAAAAAAAGTATTCGCGCTCGATGAAATCCAGACAATTATTCCAGGGATTGTAGATCGAGGCGAACTCAGCATCGGATGTTTTGAAGTCACTCGCGCACAGTATGCAGCGTTCGATCCGAAATTTCATTTCAATGTGGAAACTGGAAACTTTCCAAAGAACGGTGTGTCTCTCGAGGACGCTCGAAATTACGTACAGTGGTTAAGTAAGCTTACCGGGCAAACATGGCGGATTCCGTACGAGGACGAAGTCAAGAGTTTGTACGAGAATCACGACGGTGAAAACACGCTCGATTATTGGGCAGGCTACGCTCCCAATCCTGACGATTCGACACGCCTTCGAGAGAAAGTTAAGGAATTGGTTGGCAATGCTCCTCTTCTTAAAGAAGTGGGTTCATTTCACGGCCAAGGCAAAGCAGAGGAAGAGCCCATCTACGATCTTGGCGGTAACGTCGCCGAATGGGTGCTCACTCGCGGCGGCAAAGGCAAAGTCATCGGCGGAAGCGCCGATTGTCCCGCCGATCCTCGATCGAATTGCGCGCCTGCGCCGGAATACATCGGCTTCCGCGTCGTGCGCGGCCTGCCAAAAATGGAAGCGACAAAGCCCTGATTTGCCAGCCAGATTGGCACTTGTTGGAGTTCATCGCCAAGCATACGCTTTTACCATGAGCGAATTCACACCTACCGAAAGAACTCAAGTCAAACGGCTGCCGAAGCGCGGCAAATACGACGCCGAAACCGTTTACAAAATCCTAGACGAAGCTTTTGTCTGCCACGTCGGATTCGCCGTCGACGGCCAGCCCTTCGTCATCCCCACGAATTTCGGCCGAGTCGGCGACATGCTTTATCTGCACGGCTCAGCGGCAAGCCGCATGCTGCGCACCCTGAGCCAGGGAATTCCTGTCTGTGTGACTGTCACGCTCGTGGATGGCCTCGTTCTCGCGCGCTCCGCTTTCCATCATTCGGTGAACTATCGGTCTGTCTTGGTTCTCGGCACCGCAAAACTCGTTGATGATCCCGCCGAAAAAATGGAAGCTCTCCGACTCTTTACCGAGCACATCATGCGCGGCCGCTGGGACGAAATTCGCTGGCCGAACGAACAAGAAATGAAGGGCACTACCGTACTCGCCCTTCCGCTCGAAGAAGTTTCCGCAAAAGTGCGCGTCGGCGGCCCCGTCGACGATGAAGAGGATTATTCGCTCCCCGTCTGGGCCGGCGTCCTGCCGCTCTCGCAAACTACCGGCGCCCCAGTTCCCGATACGCGCTTAAAAGAAGGAACACCGGTGCCGAAATGCATTTCAGAATATTCGCGATAGCGAGAAACTGGGCTCTCACTTTCTTGCGCCAGACACGGCCGTCGCGATTCCGAGAGCGATCAGCGAGCTTCCAGAAACATTCTTCTGAATCCGGCGCCAGCGCACGCTCGCGCGCAGCCGGTCGGCCAAAGTTCCAGCAAGCAGCGCCCACGAACTGTCACTCAACAATCCAAGTAGCGCGAAAGAACAACCAAGAAAGAAAATCTGCGCCGAAACGTGCCCGCGCGAAGCGTCCACAAATTGAGGTAGAAACGCCAAGAAAAACAGCGCCGTTTTTGGATTGAGCAGATTCACCAATACTCCCTGCCCAAAAACGCGCGGCAAACTGTGTGGCACATTCCCGCTCGGCAAAGCTGCTTCATCCCGCGAAAGCAGCGTCCGCACCCCCAGAAAAATCAGATAAATCGCGCCGGCAAATTGCACGACATGGAACGCGCGGGCCGACGAAGTAAGAATGGCCGAAAGTCCCAACGCGGCCGCAACGGAATGAACCAGCGTGCCAACCGAAATGCCAGCGGCAGAAACCACCCCGGCCAAGCGCCCCTGCCCAATCGTCCGGCTGAGAATGTAAAAGACCGCCGGGCCCGGAATCACCAGCAGGATCATTGCCCCGGCAAGAAAAAGTGGAAATGTTGAAGGTATATGCGGCATGAACGGTTAGACGCCCGAATCCTCGAAAAGTGGACATCCGCAAGAACTACGCGAAGGGTTCAATCAACTAATGGCAGCCGCACCCGCCGCCGCAGCACGAGCCGCCTCCTCCGGAAGAACGGGTGGACGACTTTGACGAGCTGCCTGCGATAGAAGAGCTAAACACCGAAAGTTGGATGCTGGCTTTCTTGCTGGAGCACTTCGGGCAGTTGATTTCCTGCTGCCTGTCAAAAACCAGTTTCTCAAACTGCGTCTTGCAGTCGTCGCAGATGTATTCGTAGATCGGCATTTCGTAATTATACCATCATCGCGCAAAAGCCCCCTTCCGACTTGCTATTGTCCTTATCGGCGCAGACCCAAAGAGCAAGAATCCGCCGAGGTTTCGTCCCCGGTATGCTGGAACAAGGCATGGGCGAACAATTCAAAAAGGCAAGCCGGGCTTTACGGAGCGCATCCCGGAGCTCGATGGATTGCGCGGCATCGCAATCGGTCTGGTTCTCTACTTTCATTGCTTCTCGCCAGTTCTTAAGGGGCCTCTATACACACTGTTGTATCCCATGATTTTGCCCGGGCGAAGCGGGTGGACCGGTGTCGATCTCTTTTTCGTTCTTTCCGGATTTCTGATTGGGGGAATCCTGCTCGATGCGCGGGAAGCGACTAACTATTTCCGTGTGTTCTACGTTCGGCGCTTCTTCCGAATTGTTCCGGCATATATGGTGCTTCTGATTGTTTACTACACTATCTGCACTGTCGCAGCCGTTGCCGATATCCGCCAATTGCAATGGGATGAAGCATGGGCCGTCCCGTGGTATGTCCCTCTGTTTTTGTTCATAACTTCTGGATTGTGATCACCCATGATCTCTATCCCTTGCCATTGGGCATCTTATGGTCGCTTTCGGTGGAAGAGCAGTTTTATCTGACCATGCCTTGGCTGGTGAAATTCTTGGAGCCGAAGCGGATGATACGCGTGGCAATTGGCGGTATATTTCTGGCAATTGGTATGCGACTCGTGCGCCGAGCGGCGATGAGCATCTATCGCACCTACTGGTCCATGTTGATGCCCTGCCGCATGGATTCCTTGCTCCTTGGATTTGTCGCCGCGCTGATTTGGAGAAACGCCGACTGGCGCGAGCGGTTCGCCAAGCAAAAAAATCTGCATCGAGGCTTGCTCGTCCTGCTGGCCGCCGGATTTGCGTACTCTACATGGCGGCCTGACCAGCCTCGTGAGCGTTGGGGGCTTTCGATCGGGCTGACCTGGGCTGCCGCTCTTCATTTTCTTTTTCTGATGTACGCGCTCCTTCATAAGAACGGAATGGTCGGCTGGTTTCTGCGGCGCGGCTGGCTTAGATGGCTTGGCGGAATCGCTTATGGAGTCTATCTGTTCCACCGGCTCTTCCTGCAGACAGTCGCCGGACTGGTTTGGCATTCCAGCGGCGAAATCGAAGTCAAGACGCCCGGACAGCTCGCCCTCTATTTTCTGATGTTTGCGGCCATGCTCGCGTTTTGCAGGCTCCTTTACGTTTTCTATGAGTTGCCATTTCTAAAACAAGGCCACAAAGTCTCCTACGGGTTTAAAATGTGAGTGAAAACGTCTCCAAGGAAGTGGAAGAAGAGATGGCCGAAGCTAGATAGCACCCTGCCCAAAAGAAGAAGGGCCGCCCCGGAGGGCGGCCCCTACATAAAGAATCAATCAAACTAATTAGTCGCCAGCTACCGCTTCTGTGGCTTCTTCTTTCGTCGCGGCGTTCGCAGGAGCCGAAGCGATGTTCACGGGTTTCCCGGCATTCGCAAAGTTTGCCGGTGTCGCCTTGGCAATGTCATTAAGCGAACCGATCTGCACAACGGTCGGTTGCGGCTTCTTCAGCACGAGTTCTTCGTAAATCGCGCGGACCTTCGCCGCCTCTTCCCACGCCTTCTTCCGGCGCATGCGGTCTTCTTCGGCCGCGGTCAGAGGAATGTCGTGCTCGAGGTGGCGCACGCGGGCTGCGTCTTCCGAGTCAATCTTCAGGTGGTGTTCGTAGCTCTCCAGATTGACCTTCTTGCCCTTGGCGTAAATCTCATGTTTGCCGTGCGTCTTGTACCATTCCGCGACGGTCGCGTTCTTGTGCATGTTCTCGATGATCTGGCGCCAGCCGATGCCGGTGTTGTACGCGCAGAAGCTGATTTCGCCCTGCTGCGTCGCATAAGGAATAATGCACATTTCGGTGCGGCGGAAATCGTAGTTGAAAAGGTCCTGGAACCACATGCCGGCGATAAATAGGAAGTTCCACGGGTCGGTCTGGCGGCGTTTCATGGCGTCTTCGATGTTCCGGTCCGGAGACGTGCGGCCATACTTCGTGGTGGACTTCTTCGTCAGCGCCCAGGTCTTGTCAAACTTCTTGAAAAGGTCCCACAGCTTCAAGCCCTTGGGGCCTTGGAACGGGTGGTAGTTCTTCAAAAGGGCGATGCCCATCATAAAGTTCGAGAAATTCTTGCCGCGAGCCGCGTCCGTAATCGCGGTCACGTCCTTCGTCAGTTGCTGCGCGTCCAGGAAGCGCGGAACAGGTGCCCATTCCTTCGTTTCCTTGTTGATCATGATGGCAGTGCCGACGCCGCAGTTCGGGTGGCAGCCGCAGGAGAGCGAACCCCACTGCGATTCGTTGCCCTTCACCATGTCCGCGAAACCGGCAAACGTGGAAATGAACGAAATCGGGAACCAGTCGCGCGTCGGCTCAACTTTGCCGACCTGCTTGCTCACGTCCTGCGCCAGGTGGGAGAGCGTGTAGCGCTGGCGGAGGCGCCGTTCCGGTGTGATGTCTTCGTCGCGGCCCGTAAAAGAAACCGGCTGGAAACTCACGAACGCGATCTTCTTCGGATTCTCCATCGCGAACTTCACGACGGTGCCGACCTGGTCGTTGTTCACGTTGTTGACGATCGTCACAACGAGCACGATTTCGATGCCCGCTTCGTGCATGTTTTCAATCGCACGAAGCTTCACGTCAAAGAGGTTGCCGATCTGGCGGTGACTATTCGCGTCGTTCCCGATGCCGTCGAATTGCAGATAGGCATAGCGCATGCCCGCTTCGAACGCCTTGCGCGAAAACTCCTTGCTCTTCGCGAACTCGATGCCGTTTGTTGCGGCCTGCACGGAGTTGTAGCCAATCTTCCGCGCGTAGGCGACGGCATCCAGGAACAGCGGGCTCATCGTCGGCTCGCCACCGGAGAACTGCACGGACATCTGGCGCCGCGGCTTGATCTTCAGCGCGTTATCGAGAATTTCCTTTACTTCTTCCCAGCCCAGCTCGTGAACGTAGCCAACCTGGTTCGCATCCATGAAGCAGGGATCGCACATCATGTTGCAGCGGTTGGTGAGGTCAACGGTTAGAACCGACCCGCGGCCGTAACGAACGGTCGAAGAACCATGCTTGTGAAGGTCTTCGTCGTTATGCGCAGGGATGTCGCGGCCGGGGAATTGCGATTCAATCCACTTCAGGAAGTTCGAGTCCACAGCCATGAGGTCTTCGTAGTGGCCATGAATCGGGCAATCCTTGACCATCCATACCTGCCCGTCGCGCTCGATGATCTGCGCCTTAATCTCACCGACCTTTTCGTGCATCAGGTCGCGCCAATCCTTTTTGCCCGCAATAATCTCGTTGCGCGCTTCCTTCACGCAGCCCGGGCACAGCGAATCGGTTTGCCGCGGGAAGCCAAGCGTTGGCTTGGTCTTTTCCCAGGACTTCAAGAGCGGCTTGTCCGACCACTGCGGTGTGACAGACGGATTCGGATTGTGCTTGTTGAAAAACTGAATCGTGTTGAAGGTGATCGCGGCTGTTTTGCAAACGATGTAATCCAAACTTCGCGCGATCTGTGTGCCTATCGTGTTCGGCATAAACCTCTAGCCCTCACTTTCAAAAGTGACCAGACAAACCTACTTACTTAGGTTCCCAGCCCACTAGCCCATATTGGGATTACAGGAAGGCCCCCAAACAGTTCCCCCGAGAGCCAATTCCAGCGTACCACGCCCAGCAGTACGCGCCTAAGTCTTTAGGCTCCTATAGTTTGCCTATTAGTTAGGGGGCTGCCTAGGAGGTTGCGCCGAATGGGGAAAATAGGGGGTCGAACGGGGGTTTGGGGGGTTATTTGGGTGGTTTTCGGGGGGTTATTTTTCGGGCGCATAGGCACAAAACAGGCTTATTACGACTGCGAATTTAGGACGGGACGAAGGATCGCGATCACAAAGTGTGCAAAATATTCCGCCCCCTCGTCCAGCTGCAGCCAGCGAACGACGCAATGTTCTGTCAGATACTTGCTAACACGCGCTTCGGGAATTTCGAGGTGCTCGGCGAGTAGCGGTTTGATGTTGATGCCAGAGCGGCGATTGGCGCCACCGCGCGCGAGATTGCCAATCGCAATCCGCAACGTATCGCAAGCTTCCGCATAGTAGTACGTGTTCATTTCTTCGTCAGTCAGTACAAAAACGCCAGGTCCCGCAGGAGCGCGATCAGCCTGATCAAGTTTTGCCGGCGGACAGGTGAGCAAGCGGCGAAATTGCATCTCCAGAAGCGAAAGCCGTGAAGAAAGTCCTGGATCGCCGAAGCGACCTTTCGCAGCGGGAACAAGACCGGGCGTTTCTGTTGAAGCTTCAACGGGCACGCGAGGAATCGAACGAGTGTCCACTAAAAGCGGTGGCGCTATATCTCTGTGTGGCGGAGGCGCTTCCGATTGAACCTTTGAAGCGTGCGAGGACGCTGAACCGGAAGAGCCCGCTGCAGTTGACTTGCGCCGGTTGCGACCACCACGACGTCCGCGGCGCCGGCCACGCTTCTCTGCCTGTGAAGCGCTAGCTTGTGGAGCAGCGCCCGTCTCTGGCGATCCCGGCTCGGCCGCAACTGGCTCTGAGAGCGATTCCGCGTTTTCCGAATCTTTGAGGGGCGCCTCAGCAGGTGGTTGAGATTCTTGTGTTTCGATGCGCAGAACTTCCGGCACGGGAAGGACTTCGCCCTCGGCGGGGAGTACCCCACCCAAACGCGCTACCGCGTCCTGAGCTTTGGTCTTCCAATCGCCCCGGCGAAAGCGCTGCCAGGAGATGGCGTACCACTTCACCGCTTCCTCGGATTTGCTTGCCGTTTCCAAGTGGCGCGCAAGTTCAAACGCGACCATGGCGTCGCGCGTTTTCTGAAAAAGATTCGAGAGCTGGCCGGCAGGATCTTTGCTGCCTTTCGCGCGGCGGATGCGAGCTGTGATTTGTTTCCAGTCGGCCATGAGGATTGCGAGTTGCTGCATTCTAACAGGTGGAGGCGGGGGCGTTCCAGAGAGGTTCGATAATGGCGGCTACTGCACTGGTGGTTCGACGGCCATGCCGAATTTGCCTCAGCGGGCGAGATTCCTGATTGACCTGATGCCTACGAGTGATATGCTTTTTTTGGCCCAGTGGGGAGGCCCGATGGCACGAATTCGTGCAGTCTTTTGCGTTGTCCTTTCGCTTCTCTTTCTAGTCTCCTCGACCCTTGGCGCGTCGGCGCCGGCAGTTGGCACGATCACCTCCGCATCGAGAGCAAACGTAGGAACAGCCGCGGCGACAGTCGGGACGACGGTCTTCGTTGGCGACCGCCTGGTCACACAACAAGCAGGGATTTTGCAGGTGCGCGCTGGTGCGGCGCGGATGATGTTATCCGCATCGAGTGCCGCAACGGTTGCGGACTCCAACGGAACGATGAGCGCCACGCTGCAACAGGGAACACTGGTCTTCTCCACTGCAAATTCCAAAGCGTTTCTTCTGCACGCAGCCACGGCGGAAATTCGTCCCGAAACGGACGCTCCCACGGTCGCGCAGGTGACTTACGTAAACTCCAAAGAGTTGGTTGTACGGGCAACACGCGGTTCCGTGGCGATTACGGTTGACGGGGAAACCCAATTCGTTCCCGAGGCCACCGCATATCGAGTGATCCTTGATCCGGATTCATACCTCGAGACGGCTGCCGCTGGACCAGCTCCCCAGGGGGCGCAAGGCGCTGGTGCCGGTCGCAACAGTCGACCACCACGTCATGCCGGGCGCAGCCGCTTCCTGTTGCTGGCAATCATTGTGACTAGCGTTGCTACTGGCGTTGCGCTATACGAGGCGTTGCAAAGCCCAGATAAGCCGTAATTCAAACCAGAGACCACTTCACTCTATTCGGCCCGCATCATCAAAGTGTTGCGACAACTTCTATCTCTACGAGTGCGTTCTTAGGCAGTCCAGCTACTTCCACGGTGGACCGCGCAGGCGGAGCCGCCGTGAAATACTTCGCATAGACTTCGTTCATTGCGGAAAAATCGCTCATGTTTTTCAGAAATACGGTAGTCTTCACGACGCGGTGAAGATGGCATCCGGCCGATTCCAGGATTCCCTTCACATTCTCCAGAGTGCGCTGCGTTTGCTGGCGGATATCCCCGGCGACAAATTCGTTTGTGGCCGGATCGATCGCGACCTGTCCCGAAGCAAAGAGAAATCCTCCTGCTTTGATCGCCTGCGAATAGGGGCCAATTGGCTTTGGTCCGCGATCGGTAAGAACGATATCCTTCATGGATGAGGCTCCTTGACTGGATTCATTTCAGAATTTGCAATTGAAGAGGCAACCTTAGAATACCGCGCTCGGAACTCATCAGGAATGCCGGAATGCTTGAGCCATTGGCGCACAAATTGGCCTTGCGTCTCTTGCGTTTCCGATTCCATGGCGGAGATGAGATCTTCCAGGGCAAAATCCCTGTCGCGGCGATCTTGAATCACGGACTTTAACGCTTTGTGAAACGGCCCGCGTCCGATTTTGTCTTCGAGTGAAAAAAAGAAGAGCACGCTTTTGGTCCAGGCGAGCGAATAAGAACAGCTGTGTTCGCCGGCGGCGAGAGGCAGTGCGACTTTCTCCTTGCAGTCTGCAGAATGCTTGTCGAAATCGGCGATTAGATTTTGGATCCTAAAAGCACGCGCATTACCGCCGAGTTCGTTCGCCTGCGCTTCCCAGCCTGCGTAAGGAGCAACCGCGTCCATCGGAAGGGGTGATTCGTCAAAACGAACTCGAGACTCGCCTCCGAACCAGGTATAGCCAAGCTCAAATTTGATGTCGTCAAGAAATTCTTGATCGTTCAGGCCGCGTGCGATCCAAGCCTGTTGAACAAAAATAGTTCCGGGTAGTGCGCCGCACCCAAAATCCTTTGTCGCAGTAATGCATTCCAGCAGTCGAATCGAATGATCGCCTCCCGTGGGAGTACCGTATTGCGCGTCGTAATAGTGGACACGTGAAGCGACGGCATCTGCCGTTCGTTTCGCCGTGTCAGCGTCTACAGGTTTTAACGTCCAGAACAAAACTTTTTGTCCGTTCGCGGAAACTTCCTTCTCTACATAATTGCCGCCCGCCGCAAAGGGCGCAGAGTCGCCTCGTTGCTGCAGGAAGGAGTACAACCGCTCGTTTCCTATCGCTTTCTGCTTTCCTGAAGTCCCACTCGCATGAACCAGGAAGCCGGATGGAACTCGGACCAAGAGCGTCCATTTCTTGGGCGGGACACCACCTGTACCGAAGAAATGTTTTGGCGGGGACAATTCAGGAGCCCAACTTTCCGGAAAAACAAAGAATGTGCTTTCACTCACAGCCAGATAGCTGCCGAGGTGAAATCCAGTGAACAAATCGTAGTCGAGCGTAAGGGTTCGTTTCTGTTTGACGGCCCACGGCTCATTGAATCCGAGCTCGATGGTGTCGCCTAAATTTGTGGCCTTCGCCGCTTCGGCCGTTTTGGCCTCGATGGATTTGCCGTTCCACTGCGCGACAAAAGCGCTGTGTCGAAAGGCTTCCGCGCCGGGGACGCGAACCTGAATGTTTTGCAGCGGCTGGTTGCCGGAGTTGATCAACTCATAGGTGCCATGCATTGAAAGATGTGGCTCGGGCGAAGCAACGAAATGGAGTTCAACGTTTTGCTTTTGGATGGTGTATCCGGGGCCAAGCGCGACGGCGCAACCACCGAGAAAAAAGAGCGGCGCAAGCGAGAGCAGCAGCGGTCCGGAAAAAGATAAGCGTCGCAAGATAGAGCGATTGTAGCGAGGGAAAAACAGCGAAGCAAAGGGGGGACAAAAAGAACGTCGAAGAGTATTCAGCTAACGCCGGCGGCCGCGATTACTCTTGAATCCTGTGTTATGAGCCGTTGCTCGCTGGCGGGCGGCTGCTTCCGCTTCACCTTGAGCATCGGTCATGCCCTGCTGAATTCGATAAAGTATTTCCTTCTCAGAAAGGCCGGAGTTTTTCAAATCGGCGATAGTGGCCACGGACATGGTGCGCACGCCCTTGAGGCGGCGGTCGAGCAAGTAGTCCACGGTAGGTCCAGACATGCCCATCGCGTGAAGCATCACGGTATCGTTGCCGATGGTGTCGTACTGATCTGTTTGCGCAATCCGCAGGATCTGCTCGTCGGACAGGTGGGCACCGGCGAGACTTTTAACGGTATCCGTCGCGACAAAAGAATGCTGATGTTCGTGAGCAATGCGAACCACAGCAACAATCGTCTTTTCGTCGACATTCGCTTTTTTCAAGCGAACGATTTCCGCGACTTCCGCGTCGCTCGTGTTGAGTTTTTTCAGGTCTTCAATTGTGCCGGAATAGACGCCAACATCGTCGGCGGGACGATAGTCCGTGAGCATATGGCGTCCGCAGCCGCCCAAAAGGGGCAACAGTGCAAGGGCAAAGTAGGCGCGAGGGATACGCATGACTCTAGTTTAGTCATCAAAAAGAGCGCATAAACAAGGTGTGTTGTGGCTGTTACCCGTACGAAGGGACAGGTGGCGATTTTAGTCGCCGGGGCTGGAGGCTTGGTACACGCGCTCGACGCCGAGAACACCGGAAATCTTGCGGATGTTGGCAAGAATCGTCTCGAATTGGCGGCGATCGACAATTTCGAGGCTTGCGTCAATGCGGGCGTTGGCGCGATCAGGCTTGCTCTCGAGATTGCGAATGTTGGAGCCGGCGCCGCTGATGACCGCAGTGATTTCCGCGAGGAGGCCGGCGCGGTCTTTTGCCCGAATCATCAGCTGAATCGGGAAAGTGGCCGCGGTTTCGCCGCCCCATTCGACAGCGATGCGGCGTTCCGTTTGGTAGAGCAGATTCTGGACGTTGGGACAGAGTTTATTGTGAACAGCAACGCCACGGCCACGCGTGATGTATCCGACGATGTCGTCCCCCGGAATTGGATTGCAACATTTCGCACGGAAAACGAGCAGGTCGTCATGGCCTTTGACGATGAGCGGCGCTTCGCCCATGCCAAGCATGCGCTTAACGGTTTTGACGATGGTCGGCTTGTCATCCGGCTCAGCTTCCGTTGGTTTTGCACCTTCACCCAAAACTTTGGAGAGCACCTGGCGCGCGGAATATTTTCCGAAACCGACGGCAGCAAAAAGATCGTCTACTTTGGACAAACCATAATCGGCCGCGACTTTTTGAAGGTCCTCTTCCGGAATTTTCTTCAGCGCTTTGCCGAATGCACGCGATTCTTTTTCCATCAGGCGCTTGCCCATTTCTGTGGCTTCTTCGCGTTCGTAGAGATTGATCCAATGGCGGATTTTACTGCGCGCGTGTGAAGACTTGGCGAAGCTGAGCCAATCGCGGCTGGGGGTATGGCCCTTTTGTGTAAGGATTTCGACGACGTCGCCGTTGGCGATTTCGTGACGCAGCGTGACCATCTGGCCGTTTATTTTTGCGCCGACGCATTGGTGGCCGACTTCGGTGTGAACCGCATAAGCAAAATCGATGGGAGTGGCGCCGCGCGCCAATTCGATTACGCGGCCCTTGGGAGTGAACGCGTAGACTTCCGCGGTGGCAAGATCGACTTTGAGCGTATTCAAAAACTCGCCAGGTTCCTGGAGTTCCTGCGACCACTCAATGAGTTGGCGCATCCAGATGATGCGCTGATCGTCGTCGCCGTTTACGGGTTTGCCGTCTTTATATTTCCAATGTGCAGCGACGCCTTCTTCCGCGATGCGGTGCATTTCTTGCGTACGAATCTGAACTTCAAAGGGCTGTCCGCCGTGAATCACGGTGGTATGCAACGACTGATAAAGATTCGGGCGCGGCATGGCGATGTAGTCCTTGAAGCGACCGGGCACGGGGCGCCAGATGTGGTGAACAACGCCGAGCGCGGCGTAGCAACTGCGTTCCGTATCCGTGACTACGCGAATGGCAAGAAGATCGTAAATCTGTTCCAAGCCGCGGCCCTGGCGGACGATTTTCCTGTTGAGGGAATAAAGGCTTTTTCTGCGGGCTTCGAGTTCAGCGGGAATTCCATTTTCCACGAGTTTAGTGCGAATTGTGGCCTGCACTTCGCCCAGAAAACGATTGTGGACTTCGGCTTTGTCCAGGACTTCTTTGTGTAGCGCAAGGTACGCTTCCGGCTCAAGACAGCGGAAGGAGAGATCTTCGAGCTCGTTGCGAATGGCACCCATTCCCAACCGGTGGGCGATGGGAGCGTAAATGTCGAGCGTTTCGCGGGCGATGCGCTGCTGCTTTTCCAGAGGGAGAAATTCGATCGTGCGCATGTTGTGCAAACGGTCGGCGAGCTTCACGACGACCACGCGAACGTCGTGCACCATTGCGAGAAGCATCTTGCGCACGTTTTCGGCCTGGCGCGTTTCAGGCGCCAGCATATTCAGGCGGCCGATTTTGGTGACGCCTTCCACGAGGCGGGCCGTCTCTTCGCCGAAACGTTCCTGAATTCGCGAAACAGGGAACTCCGTGTCTTCCACGACGTCATGCAAGAGAGCTGCAGTCAATGTCGTGGCATCCATGCGCATGTCGGCCAGAATGTGCGCGACTTCAAGAAGATGCGTCATGTAGGGGTCGCCGGAGCGGCGCAACTGATCCCGGTGGCGCTCCGAAGCGATCTCGTACGCGCGGCGAACCTGCCAAGGGTCTTCCGAAGGGCGATTCTTGCGTAGTTTGTCGAGGAGCTCCTCTATCCGCGTGTCCAGGAGCCGCTGGGTGCGCTCGCGGTGAAAATGCAGAGGAAGATTGCTGGAACCGGGCATAGAGATAGTGTACGCCTGTGCGATTACGAAGGCGAAGCTGGTAGCATTTCAGAAGCTTGCAAGAGTTTGCAAAAAATAAAAGGGGCGCGTGAAGCGCCCCTTAGAGATTCAAAGTTTATGAAAAGAATCAGGAAGGCGCTTGTGTAGGCTGGGAAGCGCGCTTCTGCTTTACTTCCTTAACCTTGTCCACCAGGTCGTCGGCTTCCTTCAATAGTGCAGAGCGCTCGGCCTCGCTATCTACGGCATCGGCTTTGCGGCGATCGAGAAGATTGAGATAGGCCATGGCATCGTCGTAATCCGGACGGAGGTCGATGGCCTTTTTCAAGCTCGTGATGCCCTCGTCGATCATTGTACCGTACTTGCTGGCATATTCGCCGCGCACGGAGGACGGTAGAGGATCGGTTTCCTTCACTTGTTTCTTCAGATTCTTTTCGTTGTAGGTCTTGCGAAGCTCGCCGTTGCCACGGAACGAGAGAGTCCAATCAATGACGCCTATCCAGTAATAAGGTTCCGGATCTTCCGGCTTAGTGTCGATGTGCTTCTGGTGGTATTTCTTGGATTCCTCGAACATCTCCGGCTTGTAGGGCGTGCCGGCCATCTGGAAGAGGATGGAACCGATACCGTCGATGGCGTTGAGATTCTTGGGATCCTTTTCGAGCACTTCCTTAAATTCCGCAACAGCCTGCTCGCCAAGTTTCTTGTTTTGATCGGAGGGAGCGCCGGGAATGTACTGCGTGGCATAAGCGGTGGCGAGATAGAGTCGCGCATTCATCAAATCGGGGTCGGCTTCCTTGGCCTTTTGGAATTGATCAACCGCGCGATCGTACTGGCCTTCCTTGAAGGCCGCGACGCCCTTGTTCAGAAGGTCGCGAGCCTTGAGTTTATTGCAGCCGGATAAGCCAGCCGCCAGAACCAGCATAGCCGCCGCTGCAGCCGCACGGCGCACAATTGATTGCGATGCATGTGTCATCGAAGCATCCATCCCTGCGAGAGAATTCAGTTCCGGCCCTGAGGGGCCAATTTCACCACAATCAGCGGGATTGTTCCAGCTTCGGTGTTAACAACCCCACGGACAGGTCCAGCTCCCTCATCACATCCACGACCCGG
>Ga0126376_10000290_pt1 | contig 23637 bp, 19 predicted proteins | sample PanSoiMetPlot_15_FD_92760 | JGI IMG/M metagenome (GOLD analysis project Ga0126376, IMG submission 92760) | Tropical forest soil microbial communities from Panama - MetaG Plot_15 | ecosystem: Environmental > Terrestrial > Soil > Tropical forest > Bulk soil | place: Panama | collected 2016-02-17 | reverse complement strand
GTTGTACGGCAAGACTTGTACAGTCCTCACCTTCGTATCGCTGTGTCCTGACGGATCACTCACCGTGTAAGTTAACGCGTAAAAACCAACGGTGTTGGTATCAACGCTGCCCGTCACGACAATCGCCGATGTCAGGTCACCCGCACATCCATCCGACGCAGTCGCACCTGGATCGGTAAAGACTGTGCCGAATCCAACCGTCATCGGATTCGCACCGTTGAGCGTAATTACAGGAGCAACGGTGTCCTGCACGGTCACTATTCGCGTCGTCTGGGTCGTGAAACCATTGGCAGTCGCTGAATAAGTGAGCGTGTAAGTTCCGGGGATATTTGGAACTGTCCCGGTCGTAGTTACGGTCACCGGGTTGCCGCAAACGCTCGCGGTGGCGCCCGGATCGATAAAGGTTCCACACTCAACAGTCACTACGGGGTCACCATTGAGCGTGATTGTGGGCGGAATATTGGACGTCGGCTGGTCAACTTCGTCTGGTGGGAAGGTCCCGACAATCACGGTTCGTGTAGCCGTTGTTTGATGGGATCCATCCGTAGCAGTGTAAGTGACCGTGTAGGTGCCTGCGACTGCCGTGTTAACGGACGTCGCTCCGCCTGGGCCAGAGATCGAGCTGGTAACCGGTTTTGGACCAGCGCAAGAGTCAAAGGCCGATACGCCCGGGTCTACAAACGGCAAGCAGGAACCTTGTTGGATCCTGTAAGGATTCGCGCCGTCGATAGTAATCGCAGGCCCCTCAGTGTCAGTGACATTGATGGTGCGATTCGTCGAAACGGAGTTCGCTCCCTCGGTAGCCGTGTAGGTTGCAGTATAACTTCCAACGGCGGGTGATTCAGGATCGAAGCCGGCACTATAGGTAACTGTGACGTTAAGAGGCTGACCAGATCCATTGATCGCTGTTGCGCCCGGGTCTCCGTATCGCTGGGCACATTCCAAACTTTCGGTTTGTGGGCCATTCAGCGAAATGGAAAGTGCGCCCGGATTATCTACAGTAACCAGGAAGCTGGTTACCGCTCCCGTTTGGGCTGTACAGATAACCGTTGTCGTACCTACGGCGAAGAATGAGCCGGAAGATGGATTACAACTGATGACCGGAATCGTCTCACCGCCTTCGCCGGTGGTCGCTGTACCGCAGTCTCCAGTTCCCGTAGGCGTCGTATAGGTCACAACTGCTCCCGCCTGCCCTGTGTCGGCGCTTACCGTGATGTTCGCCTGCGTAGAAAGTTGGCACGGCGTGTTAGTTATCTCGACGGTGGCGGTGGAAGTGTTGTTGTTAAAGTCGGGAGTCGACGGATCGGTGGTGGTGCTCGAAACGGTAGCCGTGTTCGAAATAATGGTGCCGTTGGCAACAGCTCCGATCTGGTAGGTGGCGACAAAGGAAGCTGTCGCGTCACGTGCGAGACTGGTGATGGTGCAAACTGTTGTGCCGGTGTCGCCAACATTTGGACTGGTACAGGTGAAAGTTGGTCCAGAAAGTTGAGCGAAGGATACAAAAGTGGTGTTTGCCGGAACGTCATCCGAGACCTGGACCGACGACGCGTCGCTTGCACCAATGTTGGTCACCTGCAACGAGAAGATGGCCTGACCTCCTGCTGAAGCCGTGCTGGAGATCGCGCCCTTCGAAACTGCGAGGTCAGCGGTCGGATTATTCTGGTCAACAACTGTGAAAGTCGTCACTGCCTGGACCGACCCGCCAAAAGGATCGAAAAGTATTACTCTCCAATCGCCGAGACTCGACGATGTAGTGAGAGTAAACGTGGCACTTGAATTAGGTGCTGTGATATTGCTCGTTTGCACCGCTACACCGCGAGCATTGGACCAAATGACGATCCAGCTCGGATCGGCGTTCGTAAACTTCGCGCAAACTGTCAGGTCGGTATCCCGAATGTTATAGACAGTTTTCGGAGTCGTGCAGTCGCCCGCGAACGTGTCCAGTGTGACTGGACCAGCAAAGGGCACGGGCGCCAGGAAGTTCAAACCTGGAAATTTAACGCTGGGTTGCGAGGAAGCCGAGTTATTAACCTGATTGGTAAATTTATTTTTATCGTTGGGCGTCGTGGGAGATGACGCCGATCCAGTAAATAGTGGAAGGGCCAGCAGTGACCCGACAACAATGAAAGCCGCGAGAACGAAATATGAACGCGGCCCACTGAAAAAGGATCTGGGTTTCGAGGGCGAAGCATTGATCATTCTGGGTATTCTCCTTGAGGACTGATTCGAAAAGTCTCACGCGAGGAGACTCGGGCCCTTTTGCCCGAAGTAAAACAGGAAGAACTATCGCTGGAAATGGTCTGCGAAAATTACTAGCAGCGGCTTAGCCTGAAAAAGGCCAGGATACTAAGACCAGCATATTACCAGTCTATAGTTAGCACGGAACTTTGCATGGAATGGACCATAAAAAACGATCCATTAGCTCTGAGCGAGGAGGTCACGCGACCTAGTCTCAAAAAAGCGCGCCATGTAATAGCCCATCTCGCCCAGAAGGTCAAATTGCATTTCGATGACATTTTTGTTTCGACGGTCAAGCGGTGTATTTTACCGTCAATGGCTAACGCGAATTTCCCGGTCGAATTAGTTCACTTATGAAAACTTTCTTTGTAACCGGAGGGGCCGGTTTTATCGGGTCCTGTTTTGTTCGACTGCTGCTCGAAGAATATCCGGAGTGTCGCGTTGTGAACTTCGATGCCCTCACTTACGCCGGCAATCCCGAAAATCTGGAACGACTCGATTCACATCGTCATCGTTTCGTGTGTGGCAATATTGCTGATCGTGGCGCGGTGGCCACCAACCTTGATGAAAATACATACGCAGTGGTCAACTTTGCGGCTGAGTCGCACGTGGACCGCAGCATCATTTCGGCGGCTGAGTTTTTGACCACCAACATCACCGGCACGCAGGTTTTGCTCGACGCTGCCCGCGCACGCGGCGTGAAGCGTTTTGTGCAGGTATCGACCGATGAAGTGATGGGGAGTTTGCCTGAAAACGACGACAGCTTCTTTACCGAAGCATCGCCGTTTGCGCCAAACAGTCCGTACGCGGCTTCGAAGGCTGCGGCGGAACACCTGGTGCGCGCAGCCCATCACACCTTTGGTCTTGATACTATCGTGACTCGTTGTGGGAACAACTATGGACCACGCCAGTTTCCGGAAAAGTTTTTGCCCCTCGCTCTGACAAACGCGATGAATGACCAAGCGATTCCCGTCTATGGAGATGGGATGAACGTGCGCGACTGGATCTACGTCGAAGATCACTGCCGGGCGATTTTGGCAGCGATGGAGAAAGGTCGTTCGGGCGCCGTTTACAACATCGGCGCGCGAAATGAACGTCGCAATCTTGACGTGGTTGAGTCTTTGCTCGATGCACTCGGGAAGCCGCGCAGTTTGATTCAGTTTGTGAAAGATCGTCCCGGCCACGACCGCAGGTATGCGATCGATCCGTCGCGCGTGGAGTCGGAACTCGGCTGGCGACCGCGCGAAACCTGGGCCACCGGACTGAAAAAGACCATCGACTGGTACCGGGAAAATGGCCCGTGGATTGAGAAAGTTAGAAATCCGGCTTATCGCAGGTATTACAAAGCGCAGTACGGGACAGAGGTCACGGCCGATTGAAGATTCTTGTAACTGGAGCTGCGGGATTGGTCGGGCGTGCGGTGGTCGAACATTGTTCGGCCAGCGGTGATGACGTGCTGGGTTACGACCATCGCGGTCTGGATATTGGTGACGCGGCAGCGGTTCAGACCGTGATCGGCGCCCGGCGTCCGGATGCGATTATCAATTGTGCGGCCTGGACTGATGTCGACGGTTGTGAGAGCGACACGCAAAAAGCTAAGCGCGTAAATTCGCTTGGGCCGGAAAACCTTGCCCTCGCCGCGCGCAACGCGAATGCAGTTCTAATCACGATCTCGACGGATTATGTTTTTGATGGCGTGAAGGAAGGTTTTTACACGCAACGTGACGAGCCGTCGCCGATTAGCGTGTACGGAAAGTGCAAACTGGAAGGTGAGCGAAGAGCGCAGGAAGCGCACGCGCGCACGATCGTGGTGCGCTCCGGATATATTTTTGGGCCAGGTGGCCGAAATTTCCTGAGCACTGTGGTCTCGCGTGCTGAGCGTGGAGAGACGTTGAAAGCGATCGGGGATTACTGGGGAACGCCGACTTATGGCAATGACCTGGCGGTCCGTTTGCGCGAACTCGCGGTCCGCGATTTACCGGGCATATACCACGTCGTTAATTCCGGTGACGGCGCGAGCTTCGAGACGTTTTCGCGCGAAGCATTGCGTCTGGCTGGTCTGGACACTGCGAGGCTCGAAGTCGTAAACGGCGACTCCCTCGGCCGGCCCGCCCCTCGCCCGCATAATTCGAGGCTCAAATGCCTGCTTTCTCCGGCGATTGGGCTAACTCCGCTACGTCCCTGGCAGGATGCTTTGGCCCATTTTATTTCAAAGCACTCGCGGGTTTCTTTGTAGGGGCGGCACTCCGTGGTCGCCCCATCGTACGAACGGCGGACGAAGGGGGCGGCACTCCGTGGTCGCCCCTACAAACGTTCGCGAGTCTCTGTTATTATCCTGCCCTCAATTGTGCGGGAGTTAACACATGTCACAAGATAATCGTTTGATGCCGATGCCTGCCGCGGTCGACCGCGCACTCGATAGACCACTCACTGACATTGGTCAGGTCCGGTCTTATGGTCCTGCCGCCACCGAGCCGAACCAGCTTCGGGACTACTTGTTTGTGGTGCTGAAGCGAAAGTGGCTGATCCTCAGTCTTTGTCTGGTCGTCACGTCGCTGGTCGCAGTCCAGATGTTTCGCCAGCCCTCGATCTACGAGGCCGAAGCGACGATCCGGATCGAGCAAAGGCAGGGCAACGTGCTTCAGACCGACAAGTTCGTGCTCAACGCCCAACCGGACGCGAATTTTTGGGGAACGCAGATCAAGTTACTTCAGAGCCCGGCCCTCGCCCGCCAGGTCGCGTTGAGTCTGGACCTGCAACACAACCAATCATTCTTTGGCAGCGGCGCGCAGGGGGGAATCTTCTCGGCCCTGCGACGCATGGTCTCGGGTGAGAAAAAACCGGCAGCCGTGCCCACCTCCAGCCCCGGCGGTCTCAATATTATTGGCCAGGCACAATTGCGGGACGAGCCCTTGAGTCCTGAAGAACTCTCCGCACTCGAACCTTATGAAGACGCAATCGTCGGTTCGGAAAAAGTCGAAGGCATTGTCGGTACTAATCTGTTCCTGATCAAATACCGCCACACCGATCCGGAGATGGCCCAGAAAGTGGCGAATGCACTCGCCGACGTATTTCAGGCCAACAACGTCGAGCGCACGACGCAGAACTCGACCAAAGCCGAAGACTTGCTGGCCCGCTCGATTGCTGATTACCAGGATAAAATTCGTCACGATACGGAATCGTTGTTTAACTACGCGCGCGAAAAAGGACTGCCGCTTTCGTCAGACGCTAATCTCAACGTCGAAGGCCAGCGTCTCGGAGATTTGAGCAAACAGCTCCTTCAGGCTGAAAACGTGCGCAAGAACGCGCAGGCCGTTTATCTGAACGCCAAGAATTCGACTGATATTTTCTCCGTTCCCGAAGTACAAAAGTCGGACCGCATCCGGGGCATTCAGCAAAGACTCTCGGAGCTGAAAGAGAAGAAAGCGGCGCTGTTAGTGACTTACACGCCCGAATGGCCTGAAGTTAAGAAAATGGAAGCTGCAATCAGCCGCCTCGAAGGTGAACTGCAGAAAGCAGCCGAACAGGCCGTTGCCATGCTCAAGGCGGAATACGATGCGGAACAGGAGCATGAAAACAGTATCCGCCAAATGTATATGCAGCAGCGCGGCGTTACCGACCAGCAGACGCGCGATCAGATTGAGATGGCGGCGTTCACGCAGCGCCTGGAAACCAATAAACAGTATTTGGCTACGCTGTTACAGAAGCAGCGTGAGGTTCAGATCGCACAGGGCGATAAAGGCAGTGAGGTAAGAATCGAAAACTACAGCCGCCTGCCCAGGTCGCCGGTCGGACCACCCCGTTTCAGAAACGTGATGATCGCGCTCGTGTTGTCGTTGGTTGCAGGCATCGGTCTGGCGTTCCTGCTCGACTTCCTCGACGACACGGTCAAGTCGCTCGACGACGTCGATCGTTACATCCATCTGCCGGCGCTGGCGATGATTCCAGCGGGCCGCGGCGGCGTGCGTTTGAAAGGAATTCCGCAAGCCACTCCCGGGCCTGGCGAAAGTACGGCGCTGGCAATGATCGACGACGTGCGTTCGCCGATTGCAGAGTCGTACCGTCACTTGCGAACGTCGTTATTGTTGTCGTCCGCGGGACAGCCGCCGAAGACGATTCTGGTCACGTCGAGCCAGCCTTCGGAAGGAAAGACGACGACTGCGATCAACACGGCTTTCATGCTGGCGCAAACCGGCGCGGAAGTTTTGATTATCGATTGCGACCTGCGACGGCCGCGATTGCATACGCAGTTTGAAGTCACAAACTCGAGGGGCCTGACAACCTGGCTGTCCGGTGAAAAGAATCTCGACAACCTGCTTCAGGTTTGTGCGAAGACGCCGAACCTGAAGGTGTTGACTTCAGGACCAGTGCCGCCGAACCCGGCGGAGCTGCTGGGCTCAGAAGAGATGCGCAGGCTGCTCGGTCTTTTGAGTGAACGGTTCGCGCACATCATCATCGACTCGCCTCCGGCAATTTCGTTTACCGACTCTTCAATTCTGTCGACGATGGTCGATGGTGTGGTGTTGGTGGTTCATGGCGGCAGGAGTTCGCGCGCCGTGGTGCGACGAGCCAAGCAGCAGTTGCTGGACGTGGGCGCGCACATCTTTGGTGTGGTGCTGAATAATGTGAAGGCCGAGTCGCAGGACTACTATTATTCCGGTTACTACTCGAACTATTACTCGACCGAAACGGACGGAGGCCAGGGGGCTTCCGCGGGTGAGACCGCCTGACCTTCTAAAATTCTTTCTGTATAGGTCCTATTTGACCTATAGGACCTATACAGGCCTCCCAATGCTATGAATGTTCCCTTACTTGATCTTCAGGCGCAGTATGTCTCCCTGCGAGACGACTTGCGCACGGCTGTCGAGCGTGTGATGAGTTCACAGCGCTTCGTACTTGGTGATGAGGTGCGCGAGCTCGAGAACACGCTCGCTGCGTATTGCGAGACGAAGCATGCAGTCGGATGCGCTTCAGGATCCGATGCTTTGCTGCTCGCGCTGATGGCGCTCGACGTCAAAGCGGGCGACGAAGTGATAACTACACCTTTCTCGTTCTTCGCGACCGCTGCGTGCGTCGCTCGACTCGGTGCGCGTCCGATCTTCGTCGACATCGATCCTGCAACTTACAACCTCGATCCCTCTAGAGTTGCTGACGCAATCACGCCGCGCACCAAAGTGATCATGCCGGTGCACCTTTATGGTCAGTGCACATCGATGGATCCTTTACTCGAACTCGCCAAACGACGCGGCATTCCTGTCGTCGAAGACGCTGCGCAGGCGATTGGCGCCACCGATAACGGACGGCGCGCGGGTTCGATGGGCGTGATCGGTTGTTTCAGTTTTTATCCGACAAAGAATCTTGGCGGCGCTGGCGACGGCGGCATCGTCACCACGAGCGACGACGATCTAGCCGCGCGTTTGCGACGACTGCGCGCGCATGGCGGCTCAACCGAGTATCAGCACGAGGAAATCGGAATCAACAGTCGTTTGGATGAATTGCAGGCTGCGGTTTTGCGGGTGAAGTTTCCCCGTCTCGATCGCTGGTCCGACGAGCGGGCTCGCAAAGCCGAGTTTTATACAGAGTTGCTTGATAACGCGAATTTGAGTTTCCCCTTGACTACGCCTCAGGTTCGGCCGGACGGCCGTCACATTTTCCATCAATACGTGATCCGTGTTCCCGGCAATCGCGATGCGTTGATGGATCATTTAAAAACCTGTGGCGTTGGTAGTAAAGTTTATTACCCGATACCTCTGCACCGGCAGGAATGTTTCTCATATCTCGGCTATAAAGAAGGCGACTTCCCCCAATCCGAAAGCGCCGCTCGCGAAACCGTGGCTTTGCCTGCTTATCCGGAATTGACGGACGAGCAGCAGGTTTACGTGGTTGAATCGATCAAGAGTTTCCGGCCGAAAAACTGAATGCCTCTGAAGCTCACAATCGTCACGCCATCATTCAATCAGGGACGTTTCCTGGAGGAGACGATCTTGTCTGTGCTGAACCAGGGATACGACCCGCTCGAGTACATCGTGATCGACGGCGGCAGCACTGACGAAACCGTTTCCGTCATTCGTCGCTACGAGGACAAGATCGCACACTGGGTCAGTGAGAAAGATCGTGGCCAGGTCCATGCGCTCAACAAGGGTCTGGAAAAAGCGACTGGCGATATCTTCGCGTTCATCAACAGCGATGACGTTTACCTGCCGGGTGCGTTCACTGCTGCGATGACTCACTTCGAAGAGAACCCGGAAAGCAAGTGGGTTTGCGGCGACACGATCATGTTTGGCGGAGGCCACGACACGAAACTCATTCGCGCTAACGTGCCTTTATCTGCAGCGCATTGTCTGTCGTGGGCGTATCGCGCGCCGCAGCCCGGTCACTTCTGGAAAACCGAGATTGTGAAGTCCGGGTTTGAAGAACGCTGGAGCTACGATTTCGATCATGACATGTACGTGCGCTTGCTGCTGGCTGGATACAAGTGTGAACACCTGCCGTTGCCGATGGCCGCGTACCGTCTGCACCCGGTGAGCAAGACGATTGCGGAAGGGCATCGCCAGATCGAAGAGTTTGATCAGATTGCTGAGTTTTACGAACCACGCTTGCGGGGAGTTGATCAACGCTGGTGCAGGGCGACGCGGTTTCTGCGTCTTTCGTACGCCGCCAGCGAAGCCGGACGCAAATCGGAAGCGGCCAATTGGTTGATGCGCGCTTTGGCTGTACACCCTGAGGGCGTTTTGAATCGTCCCTTTTGGGGCTGTCTAAAAAGACTAACGCTCAGCAGCAACGGTTAGTTGACGCGGGAAAAATTACGCCGAAGGCGTTGGCTAATTTCAGACCAGAGTTGGAGCGCAGCGACAACTCTGGGATCTAAATTGCCGAATATGAATTCAACCCTGAAAGGGGTTCGCCACGCGATGAACCCTTTGAAAAGGTTCAATGCTTCTTTTTTTGTGATTTCCCAGGGTTGTCGCTGCGCTCCAACCTGGGCTGACATTAGCCAACGCCTTCGGCGTGCTGATTGGTCTATCTTGTTAATCGCATAAGTACTGTCGTATCTTGTCCAACTATGTCAAAACAGACAAAAGTACTGGTAACGGGCGCGGGTGGGTTTATCGGTCATCATCTCACCAAGTATCTGGTCGATCGGGGTTATTTCGTTCGCGGCGTTGATATCAAGGCGCCGGAATACGAAGCAACCTCGGCGGACGAATTTCTGTTTTTCGACCTTTCCAAAGCCGACAACTGCCTGAGCGCTACCGAGGGCATGGACGAGGTCTACGGCCTCGCGGCAAACATGGGCGGCATCGGGTTTATCGAAAACAACAAGGCCGTCATCGTTCGTGACAACACGCTGATCAATCTCAACAGCATCGAAGCCGCGCGCAGCAACGGAGTCAAACGTTATCTCTACACTTCGAGCGCGTGTATCTATCCCGGTTACAAGCAGAACGAGACCGACGTCACTCCATTGCGAGAAGAAGACGCGTATCCCGCCGACGCCGAAGACGGTTACGGCTGGGAAAAACTCTACATGGAAAGAGTTTGCCGTCACTACACCGAAGACTTCGGACTCGATACCCGCGTCGTGCGCTTTCACAACATCTTTGGACCACTTGGTACTTACGACGGCGGCCGTGAAAAGTCACCCGCTGCGCTCTGCCGTAAGATCGCACTTGCTGAAGACGGCGACGACATCGAAGTCTGGGGCGACGGCGAACAGACGCGCTCTTACTGTTACATCGACGATTGTGTCGAAGGTATCTATCGGTTGATGCGAAGCGATCACCGCGAGCCGATCAATCTCGGTCAGGACAGGATGATCTCCGTCAACGAGCTCGTCGACATTGTCGCGAAGATCGCCGGCAAGAAGATCGGCAAGCGCTACGACCTGAGGAAGCCGCAAGGCGTCAGGGGTCGCAACAGCGACAACACACGCTTGCGCGAAGTTTTGAAGTGGGAGCCCACCATTTCTCTCGAAGACGGATTGAACGTCACTTATCACTGGATTGCCGGTGAGCTCGCAAAGCAGCGCACGCCGGCGGACGTGCTCGTTAGTAGTTAGAGAATGAAGCGACGCACTTTCCGAGCAGAGCGGGAGTTTGGACTGCTTGTGGGCGCCGTGTTCGGCCTGCTCGGAGCCTGGTGGTTTTATCGCGGCAAGTTTGCGATTGCCGCTTATGTTTTCACGATCGCAGGGGCGGCGCTCATCATCCTCGGCGCGGCGCTTCCGAGTCGTTTAGTCATTCCTCGGAAGTATTGGATGAAGCTCGCTGAGGGAATGTCTTACGTCTCCAGCCGGATCATTCTCGCAATCATTTTCTTTCTGGTGCTGACGCCGATCGGGCTGGTCAAACGCGCGCTGGGATGGGATCCGCTACAAAGACGTTCCGCCTCGCGCGAGTCGTTCTGGCATCCTTACCCGGCACGGCAACAGAACCCACGTCACTACGAGAAGATGTTTTGAAAAAAACTGGATTTCCATGTCGAAACTGTACGTCATCTCTGAGTTGTGGCAGTTCATGCGGGAGAACAAGAAGTACTGGATGGCTCCCATCGTGATCACGCTTGTGCTTGTTGGCGTGTTGCTGGTGCTCGCAAAAGGTTCGGCCATTGCCCCGTTCATCTACACTCTCTTCTGATCGTCAGTGGTAAGCATTCTCGGAATATCGGCGTTCTATCACGATTCGGCCGCTTGTCTCGTTGTCGATGGCGAGATCGTCGCTGCCGCGCAAGAGGAACGTTTCTCTCGCGTCAAACACGATCACCGCTTTCCGCTGCACGCCGCGCAGTATTGTCTTGCTGAAGCAAATCTCACCGCCGATGGGCTCGACTTCGTTGGTTTCTACGATAAGCCGCTGTTGAAATTCGATCGTCTGCTTGAGACCTATCTCGACTACTCGCCCTCGGGTTTCAGATCGTTTCTCAAGTCTATGCCGTTATGGATGAGTGAAAAACTCTGGATGCCGGATTTGATCCGAACCGAACTGGCGAAGGTCGATGCAGACGACGATGACGAGCGCGGCGCGAAAAAACGTGGCCGCAAGTTCAAATGGAAACTGTTGTTTGGCGACCATCACGAGAGCCACGCGGCCAGTGCTTTCTATCCCTCGCCGTTCGCTGAAGCACCGATACTGACGATTGACGGTGTTGGCGAGTGGGCCACCAGCTCGATCGGAATCGGCAAAGGAAACGAGTTAACGCTCTTGCAGGAGTTGCGCTATCCGAACAGCGTCGGCCTCCTCTACAGCGCGTTCACTTACTACACCGGATTCAAAGTGAACAGCGGCGAGTACAAAGTCATGGGTCTCGCGCCGTACGGCGAACCTAAATACGCCGGCGCGATCAAAGACCATCTGCTCGAAGTGAAAGACGACGGCAGCATCAAGGTCAACCAGGACTATTTCAACTACTCGCAAGGCCTGCGCATGACCAACGGCGCGTTTGACAAGCTCTTTGGTGGTCCACCGCGACAACCTGAATCGACGATCACGCAACGCGAGATGGACCTCGCACGCAGCATTCAGGTAATCACCGAAGAAGTGATGTTGAAGATGGCGCAGTACGTGCGAAAAGAAACGGGCATGAAATATCTCTGCCTCGCCGGCGGCGTGGCGTTGAACTGCGTTGCGAATGGACGAGTGTTGCGGGAAGTGCCGTTTGAAGATATCTGGATCCAACCGGCGGCTGGAGACGCAGGCGGGTCGCTCGGTGTTGCGCTCGCGATCTGGCATCGCTACCTGGGCCGGCCGCGCACCGTCAACGGACAAGACGCGATGAAAGGATCGTATCTTGGACCACGCGACAGCGAGACGGAGATCGAGTCGTATCTAAAGTCGCAGCGCGTGCCTTACACGAAGTATTCACGCGAGCAACTGCCGGAGATCGTCGCCGAGTTGTTGGCGCAGGGAAAGATCATCGGACTGCACCAGGGGCGCATGGAGTTTGGACCACGTGCGCTGGGATGTCGGAGCATTATCGGAGACGCGCGTTCGGCGGAGATGCAGTCAGTGATGAATCTGAAGATCAAATATCGAGAGAGTTTCCGGCCGTTTGCGCCGAGCGTCTTGCGCGAACATGTTTCCGAGTGGTTTGAGCTGGACGCAGACAGTCCGTACATGTTGCTGGTGGCCCAGGTGGCACCGGAGAAGGCCGTTGAGGTTACGGAAGAGCTAACGGGGTTCGAGAAGCTGAAGGTGAGGCGCTCCGAGATTCCGGCGGTCACGCACGTTGATGGTTCGGCGCGAGTGCAAACCGTCACGCGCGAAACGAATCCTTTGTACTGGGAGATCATCGAGGCTTTCCGAAAGCGAACCGGTTGTCCGGTGATCGTGAATACGAGCTTCAACGTCAGAGGCGAGCCGATCGTCTGCACGCCGGAAGACAGTTACCGGTGTTTCATGCGCACGGAAATGGACTACCTGGTGCTGGAGACTCTGGTGTTGAGCAAGGAAAAAGCGTAAGAATTTTTCACGCAAAGGCACAAAGTTTACGCAAAGGCGCAAAGGGATCTCTTGTGCCTTGCGTAACCTTTGCGCCTTTGCGTGAAACCTGCTTTGATCGTTTTCGCCCATGAAGGTCAGTGTCGTTGTCCCTGTGCGTGACGAAGAGAGTTCGATCCGCGAGTTGCTCGACAGCTTGCTGGCGCAGACGCGCCCGCCAGACGAGATCGCGATCACTGACGGCGGCTCGATCGATGCGACACCGCAGATAATCGAAGACTACATTCGCAAAGGCGCGCCCGTGCGTCTGATTCGCGCTGGTCCGGCTTTGCCAGGACGCGGTCGCAATCTCGGTGCGGCCCAGGCGAGTTTCGACTGGCTGGCATTTACGGACGCCGGCATTCGCCTGGCAAACAACTGGCTCGAAGCACTCGTCGCGAAGGCTGAGGCAAACGATTCGATTGACGTCGTGTACGGTTCCTACGAACCGGTGACCGATAGTTTCTTCAAACAGTGCGCCGCCATCGCTTACGTGCCGCCACCGGCGCTGCACGACGGAGAGCTCATTCGCCCTCGTTCGATCGCGTCCGCGTTGCTGCGTCGAGAAGCTTGGCGTGCCGTAAACGGCTTTCCCGAAGATCTACGCTCGGCCGAAGATCTCATATTCATGGATCGACTCGAGAACGCTGGTTACCAAGCCGCCTTCGAGCCGCGCGCGCAGGTGTACTGGAATCTCAGGCCGGCGTTGTGGTCCACCTTCAAACGATTCTTGATCTACTCGCGCAACAACATTCGCGCCGGATTGTTTCGCCATTGGCAGTCCACAATTCTGCTTCGCTACGGAGTGCTGGCGGTGCTGTTGATTCTCGCTCTGATCGTTGAACCCTGGTGGGCGGGGTTACCGATAGCAGCGTGGTTGCTGATGCTCGTCGCGCGCGCGGCAGTTTCAATCAGACGAAATCGAAACTGTTATCCCGCCTCGCTCTTTCAAAATTTGCTTCGCGGTGCGATGGTGATGTCATTGCTCGCAGTGCTCGACGCGGCTGCGATACTCGGCAGCATTCAGTGGCTGTTGCTGGATAGTTTTCGCTGGGGCAGAAAGACTCCGGTGGAGGTCGGCAATGGGGCTTGAAGGCCGTCGCGTTCTGTTCATCTCGTACAACGGAATGCTCGACCCGCTCGGCCAGAGTCAGGTCATCCCGTACTTACGTGAATTGGCGAAGCGAGGTGTTCGAATCACGCTGTTGAGCTTCGAACGCGCCAAAGCGTTTGAACCTGAGGGAAAAGCGGAGTGCGAAAAACTCAGCCGGAAACTGGAGTCCCAGGGAATCGAATGGCACGGGCTGCGTTATCATCAACGACCATCGGTCCCGGCAACGTTCTACGACGTGCTCGCAGGTATTCGCAAAGCCGGTTCGCTGGTGCGACGCAAGCAGATTGAGATGGTCCATGCACGCGGTCATATTCCTGCCGCAATCGCTTTGGCTTTGAAAAGACGACTGGGCACGAAAATGATCTTTGACTTGCGCGGACTAATGGCGGAGGAATATGTCGATGCGGAACACTGGCGCGAGGGTGGTATTCCGTATCGCATCACGAAGGCAACTGAACGCCGCATTCTGGCCGCAACCGATGGTATCGTAACGCTGACCGAGAGAGTTTGGCCCATAATCAAAGACTGGGAAGGACTGCGCGGTCGAGACGTGCATCACGAAGTGATTCCGTGTTGCGTCGATCTTTCGCTGTTCAAGTTTAGCGAAGAAGAACGAGCGCGCCGTCGTGCTGAGCTCGGCGTGGGCGATCGATTCGTCGTTGTTTACAGCGGCTCTTTTGTGGGCTGGTATTCGAATGAAAAGATGGCGGATTTTTTTGCCAGCTTTCGCAAGAGAAAAGACAACGTTCATCTACTCTGGCTCACGACCGGCAGTCACGACAAAGTCAGGGAGCTGATGACGAGTCGTGGAATTGAATCGGGAGATTTTAGTGTACTTTCGGTCGCATCAACGGCAGTTCCTTCATACCTTGCCGCCGCGGATGCGGGCCTGGCATTCGCCAAGTCAGGCATATCAAGGGTGGCGAGGTCGCCGACGAAGAATGGTGAGTATCTTGCTTGCGGTTTGCCTTTAATCATAAATGCCGGTGTCGGGGATTCGGATGCGCTGATCAACGACTGGAAAGCGGGCGTGTTGATCGAGGAGTTTACTGAATCTCAGTATGAAGAGGCGGCGCGCTCGATTGAAGCGATGACTGCGCGGCCCGATGTCAGAGAGAAGGCGCGAGCGGTGGCGGAGCAGTTGTTCGACTTGAATGTGATTGGGGGAGAGCGTTACGCGTCACTTTACGAAAGGGTGTTGGGACAGGATTAACAGGGATGGCTGAGGACGAGGAGAAATTGTTGGAGACGCTGCGCTGTCCGGCGTGTCGCTCGGTGCTGACTCATTCGGCGAACGTGCTGGTGTGCAGTGGCTGTGGTCTCTCGTACCCAATCGTCGACAACATCCCGCGACTCTTGTTGCCGGCTATGCGCGACGCGCTGCGCGGCGAACGTGCTGTAACCGCGCTCGAAGAAACACAGGCTGAAACGGCGCGGAGTTTTGGCTACGAATGGCACAGCTTCCCGGAAATGTACGAAGAATGGGAACGCCAGTTTCTCGACTACATGCAGCCACACGCCGCTGACTTCTTTCCCGGGAAGAAGATTCTCGACGCCGGATGCGGCAACGGGCGATTTGCGTACTACGCGGCGAAGTACGGCGCCGAAGTTTGGGCAATAGATCTTGGACCAGCGGTCGAGGTCGCGCGTCGAAATACTGAGGCGCGCAACGTGCACGTGGTCCAGGCCGATCTGCACCATCCGCCTTTCGAGTTGGAGAGTTTTGATTTCATCTACTCGATCGGCGTGCTGCACCATCTCCCGAATCCGGAGGCGGCGTTTCAGAATCTGTTGCGCTTTCTAAGGCCGGGCGGTGTCGTGCAGATTTATCTCTACTGGAAAGCCGAACAGCAGCCGATAAAAGCGGCGATGTTGTCGGGCATTGCTGCAGCGCGTCGCGTGACCACGCGCTTGCCGCACGGAGTCGTGCACGCGCTCGCATATCCGACCGCAGCCGCTGCGTTTGTATTTTTTGTTTGGCCGTACCGAATCTTGCGACGTGTGCCGGGTTTCAATCGGATGGCTGAGGAGATTCCGCTCAAACAATACGCGAACCTGCCATTCAAAGTGTGTGTCAACGATCAATTGGATCGTTTTTCAGCGCCCATCGAAAACCGTTACACACGCGCGGATGTACTGAACTGGTTGGCCCGCGCGTCGCTCGAGGCGGCTAGTGTTGGTGAGAACTTTGGATGGATCGCAACCGGACGGAAAGCGCAGTAAAGGTTTCGACATTATTGATTTTGTATACTGAACCAACGCGAAAATTATGCATGTTCTTGCACTAATGCCCGCGCTCTACGATACGTCGCCAGGCCAGCGTTATCGCCTTGAGCAGTGGGAACCTCTCTTGCGCGAGCTTGGTGTCGAGATCACTTACGCGCCCTTTGAAGATGAGGAGTTGCACGCGCTGCTTTACAAGCCGGGTTTGCTGGGAAAGAAACTGCGGCTCGTCACTCGTAACCTGGGCCGCAGACGCTCGTTGCTTCGGCAAGTGAAGGATTACGACCTGGTTTACATCCTGCGCGAGGCCGCGTTGCTCGGACCGCCGATCTTTGAAAAACTGATTCACCAGCGCCGCGTGCCGATCGTTTTTGATTTCGACGACGCGATCTTCGTTTCTTATCGCAGTCCTTCAAACGGTTATTTGAGCTATCTGAAGTTTGCTTCGAAGACAAAGACTATCTGCCGTCTCGCTTCGCACGTGATGGTTGGGAATCCGTATCTCGCGGAGTACGCGCTGCAAGTGAACGATCGCGTCACCGTGATCCCGACTACCATCGACACCGAGAAATATCGCGTGACGCGGCGTGCGGAACAAAACGGTCCGCCGGTGATTGGCTGGACCGGAAGTTACAGCACCGTCCAACATCTCGACACGTTGCGTGGCGCGCTCAAAAAACTCGCGGAGCGAGAATCGTTTCGTTTGCGTGTAATCGGCACTCCGAATTATGAATGTGCGCCCATCGACGTCGAGGCAATGCCCTGGCGCGCGGATACGGAGCTCGAAGATCTCAGCGCGATCGATATCGGTGTGATGCCCCTGCCTGACGACCGTTGGAGCAAAGGCAAGTGTGGTCTCAAGGCACTGCAGTTTATGGCTCTTGGTATTCCCACTGTCTGTTCGCCGGTTGGTGTCAACACTGACATCATTCAGGACGACGAGAATGGGCTCATCGCCGGCACGGAAGACGAGTGGGTCGACAAGCTCAGCCGCTTGCTGCGCGAGGCGGAGTTGCGACAACGGTTGGGCCAGGCGGGCCGAGCTACGGTCGAAGCGAAATACTCAGCGATAACTCAAACTCCGAGAGTTTACGAGATTTTTAAATCCGTCATCAGCCACGGATTTTCTTTGAAATCCGCGGCTGCATATAGAAGCGAGGAATCAATTGGAAGAAGCTAATGTTCTGGTTACTGGTGGTGCCGGTTTTATCGGTTCACACCTCGTAGATGCACTGGTCGACCGCGGCCATCGCGTGCGTGTGCTCGACGCGCTTGTCCCGCAAGTACACGGCGAAAATGCCGAGCCTTCATATCTAAATCCCGCGGCCGAATTCATCCAGGGTGACGTTTGCGATAGACAGCTTGTCGATGCTGCGCTCGAAGGCATCGACATGGTGTTTCACGAAGCGGCCGAAGTTGGCGTGGGCCAATCGATGTATGAGATCCAGCGCTACGTGCGCGCCAACGATCTCGGCACAGCGGTTCTGCTCGAAGCGATACTCGAGAGACGCCCGCAGATTAAAAAGTTGATCGTTGCTTCGTCGATGTCGATTTACGGCGAAGGTGCTTACAGTTGTCCTGACTGTGGCTCAGTCGCGCCGCAACTTCGTCCGGTGGAGCAACTGCTCGATCGACGGTGGGAAGTGGAATGTCCGAAGTGTGGTCAACTTCTCTCGCCCGCGCCCACAACTGAAGAGAAGCCGTTGTTTCCGACTTCGGTTTACGCAGTGACGAAACAGGACCAGGAACAGTTTTGCCTGGCGGTGGGCCGATCGTACGGTATCCCCGCGGTCGCTTTGCGTTACTTCAATGTTTACGGAACGCGCCAGGCGCTTTCGAATCCCTACACGGGCGTGTGCGCGATCTTTTCCGCGCGCCTCTTGAACGGCAATCGTCCGCTGATTTTTGAAGACGGGGAACAGACGCGCGACTTTGTTCACGTCAGCGACATCGTGCAAGCGAATCTCCGCGCGCTCGAAAGCGATCGCGCCAATTACCAGGCGATCAACGTCGGGACTGGTGTGGCAACTTCGATTCGCACGGTCAGTCGTTTACTCGCCAAGGGCCTGGGACTGGATCTGGAGCCCGAGATAGTCGCGAAGTATCGCGAGGGTGACATCCGTCACTGCGTGGCTGATATTTCGAAGGCGAGGGCGCTGTTGAGTTACGAACCGCAGGTCTCACTGGAACGGGGAATCCCGGAATTGCTATCGTGGGTCCGCGCGCAGGCTGCGAAGGACCAGGTCGCCAGCGCCACCGCAGAGCTCGAGAGCCGGCAACTCGTGCGATAGCGCGCAAGATAGGACCAATAGGACCTATATTTCATTTAGCCCCCAAGATGCACAAAACAAGCAGATCGCGTTTGCTCGTGCTGGCCGCTCTCGCGATCTTGCCGTCCTTTCTGAAACGTCCCCTCTATCGTCTGTTCTTTGGATATAAAATCGGCAAACGAGTTCGCATCGGACTGAGCCTGATCGACGCGCGCGATTGCACCATCGAGGACGACGTGAAGATCGGTCACTTGAACGTGATCACGCGCGTCGAGAAGCTTACGATCAGGGACCACGTGCGTATCGGTCACCTGAACATCATTCGCGGCGGCTCATCGGTAAGTTTGGGCCGTTACTGCGAGATAATCCGGATGAATGAGATCAATTCGATCCCCGATCCTGAGGTCGTCAATGAGATCGATCCGGTATTTATCCTTGGCGATGGCAGCATCGTCACGACCGGGCATAAGATCGATTTCACCGATCGCGTGGAGATTGGCCGGCGTGTAATTCTCGGCGGACGGAACTCGTCCCTGTGGACACACAATCGCCAGCGAACGATGCCGATAACGATCGGTTCGATGGTCTACATCGGCTCGGAGATCCGGATGGCGCCGGGAAGTGCCGTTCCGGCGAGGTCGATCGTCGGCATAGGCTCGGTGATTACCGCGCAACTGACGGATGAGGGTAAACTGATTGCCGGCGTCCCAGCCAAAACTGTCAAGGAATTAAGCTCGGAGGATCAGTTTCTCATCGAACGAAAGACGCGCCCGGATCTCCCGGACGACGTTTGAAGCGGTTGAATTATGAACATAGTCCTAATCGCACTGGTCATCGTGGTTTGTGGCGGTACGATTTTCATCAAACCGGCCGAAGCGCCGGCTGCACTTTCCATGTGTGCACTGGTGGCTGCGCCGACCATGCTCATCGTGGCGCGCAAACCGGAACAGCGGTCATTTCTCTTGCGCCTGTTTATCCTCGCGGTCGTGGTCAGGATCATTCTGGCGATGGTCATCTCAGTGGGCCACATGGAAGAATTCTTCGGTGGCGACGCAAACACGTACGACGTTTTCGGCCAATCGCTGGTCGAGGCCTGGCATGGCAACAACTATCACCAGGGAAAGTACGACAGCTTTGTGGCGTCGGGCGCCAGCGCATGGGGCATGATTTATCTGGTGGCAATCGTTTACCAGGTTATCGGGCCAAACATGCTGGCAATTCAATTGATCAACGGCGCGATCGGAGCCGCGACGGCGATCGTGGTTTACTACGTTGCGCAAACGCTCTTCAGCAACGTACGTGTCTCCAAGCTCGCAGCGATATTAGTCGCATTCTTCCCGTCGCTCGTGCTCTGGTCTTCGCAGGCTCTCAAAGATGGCGTGATCATCCTGGCGCTCGCGCTTTCGATTCTGGCGACGTTGCGGCTGATGGAAAAGATTACCATCGGCTATACGGTGGTTTTGATTGGCTGTCTGCTGGCTCTTTTCAGTTTGCGCTTCTACATCTTCTACATGATGTGCGCGGCGGTCGCCGGCAGTTTCTTCCTTGGCATGAAGACGCTGAGCGCGCAGGGTTTTCTCCATCGCTTCATCGCGGTCGGCGTTATCGGACTTGCCTTCACCTGGTTTGGTGTGCTGCAAAGCGCGGGGGCGCAAATCGAGCGTTACGCCAACTTGCAAACGATTCAGAATAGTCGTGAGGACCAGGCATCAGCGGGATCGGGATTTATGAAAGACGTTGACGTGGGAACGACGGAAGGCGCGCTGACCGTGATCCCGATGGGACTGCTCTACTTGATGTTTGCACCGTTCCCGTGGCAATTCACGACCTTGCGGCAAGTCATCACCTTGCCGGAAATGATTGTTTGGTGGCTCGTCTTTCCTTTTCTGGTGCTCGGTTTATGGTATTCGATGAAGCATCGTCTGCGACAGGTTTCGCCGATCATCATCTTTACGACGATGCTCACTCTGGCCTACTCGCTCTTTCAGGGAAACGTCGGCACCGCCTATCGACAACGCTCGCAACTGCTGGTCTTCTACTTCATTTTTGTGGCGGTGGGCGCGATCATCATGAAAGAGCGGGCCCAAAGCCGTCGCTACCAGCAGCAGTTGGCCAAACAGGAACTGAAGGATCTTCAGGCAGCGAGAGTGTTAGCACGTCGCAAAACTGCTGAGGCACGGCGCGGCTCCGCAGCTTCCGTTTAATAAGTAGTTCACTATGTGTGGCATCGTAGGTATCGTTCGCAACGACGGTAAGCCCGTTGACGAAGAATTGTTGGCGCGGATGAATCAGGCGATTCGTCATCGCGGTCCTGACGAAGATGGTTTTTACGTCAACGGTTCTGTCGGGATGGCGATGCGCCGCCTCGCGATCATCGACCTCAAGAGCGGACAGCAGCCCATTCACAATCACGATCGCAGTGCGTGGATCGTCTTCAACGGCGAGATCTACAACTATCTCGAGTTGCGCGCGAAACTCGAAAAACTGGGCCACACTTTCTACACCAACAGCGACACTGAAGCCATCGTTCATGCCTACGATCAGTTTGGCACCGATTGTCCGAAACACCTGCGCGGCATGTTTGCGTTTGCGATCTGGAACGAAAGAACGCAGGAGCTGTTCCTGGCGCGCGATCGCGTCGGTAAGAAGCCGCTGCTCTATGCCGAAGTCAATAATCAACTGGTCTTCGGTTCCGAGTTCAGCGCGTTGCTGTTACATCCGGACATCAGCCGCGACGTTCAACCGGAAGCACTCGATTACTATCTCTCGTTCATGTGCATTCCGGCGCCGCTCACGGCCTATCGCGCCATTCGCAAGCTCGAACCCGGACACTGGCTGCGCTGGCAGAACGGCAAATCGGAGCGACAACGTTACTGGCAACCCGATTTCACGAAGAAGATCCAGATCGACGAAGCAGAAGCCGGCGAACGCACGCTGGAGATCCTGCGTGAAGCGGTGCGCGTGCGCTTGATGTCGGAAGTGCCGCTCGGCGCCTTTCTTTCGGGCGGCATCGATTCGAGCGCAGTGGTAGCGTTGATGAGCCAGGAGTCGAGCGAAAGAGTCAAAACGTTTTCGATCGGTTTTGACGAACAGGATTTCAGCGAGCTTCATCACGCGCGACGCATCGCCGAACACGTCGGCGCCGATCATCACGAGTTCATCGTGCGGCCTGATGCGATTGAAGTCTTGCCGAAGCTTGTCGAACACTATGGCGAGCCTTACGCGGATTCTTCTGCCGTGCCGACTTACTACGTCGCTAAAGAGACTCGCAAGCACGTGACCGTGGCGCTGAACGGCGATGGTGGCGATGAGTCGTTTGCCGGTTACGAACGTTACATCGCGATGGGAATCACGGAGAAGTACCGGCGCGTACCGTCGTTCCTGCGTGAGTCGGTGATCAAGGAGACGGTGAATTTGTTGCCGGTGTCGCCGGTGCGTCGAAGCAAAGTGAAGTCGGCCCAGCGTCTGCTCGAAGTTGTTTCACTGCCGCGCGTCGATCGTTACATGCACTGGATGACCGTCTTCAACGAGCGCACCAAGGAGCCGCTTTACTCGGATTTTTTTCGCGAGCAAACACAGCAGGCGAATGCGACGGGTTTGTTGGCGGAGTGGTTTCGACGCGCGAACGGCATCGGTGTCGTGGATGCGATGTTGTTGACGGATCAGATGACTTACCTGCCGAACGATCTACTCGTGAAGGTCGACATCGCTTCGATGGCAGTCTCGCTCGAAGCTCGCTCGCCGTTTCTCGATCATCACGTGATCGAGTTTGCGGCGAGTCTGCCGCAGAACCTGAAGGCGCGACGTTTGACGACGAAGTATCTTTTGAAAAAGGTGCTGCGCAAGCTGTTGCCGAGCGAGAACCTGAATCGGCGCAAGATGGGTTTTGGGGTGCCGATAGGCCACTGGTTCCGCGGCAGGATGCAGCCGTTTCTGCGCGAAGTCGTGCTTTCCGACAAAGCGTTGCGGCGAGGCTTATTCAAACCCGAGGCGGTGCGGCAACTGGTCGAACTGCACACGCGCGGCGAGCGTGATTACTCGCACCAGCTATGGACCTTGCTGATGCTCGAACTGTGGTTCAACCGATTCATTGATTGATATCTTAGACCAGACTTGGATGACTGTAGGGGCGGCACTCCGTGGCCGCCCCTGATCTCCCGAATGCGATCGATGGGGGCGGCCACGGAGTGCCGCCCCTACAGTCATCCAAGTGCGACGAACGGATATGCAGACGGCGCCGGAACAATTTGAGTTTGCAGGACAGCAGATCCTGGCGATGGATTCGCGTGCAGAGAAGATGCTGCGGGTTGCATGTGTCGCATGTGGATCCAAAGAGGCGCAATCGCTGGGCGTGAAGAATGAGCTCGAGCTGCTTCAGTGCCGCAAGTGCGCAACTGTCTACACACCCTATCTGCCCTGGTGGTCGAGCGAGTTTTTCTACGGGACATACTACCCTGAGCAAAGTCTTGCGCCACCCGCATTCGTGCAAACGCGACTCGAAGAGATCACGGCCGGGTTTTCAAGCTATCGCAAGGAGAACCGTCTGCTTGATATTGGTTGTGGTGCGGGCAATCTTTTGCTCGCCGCGCGCAAGAACGGTTGGAACGCGCAAGGTCTGGAAGTCGCAGAGCAGGCTACCGAGCATGTCCGCAAACTCGGTTTCGAAGTCTTTCAGGGTGAGCTCCAGCAAGCTGAGTTTCGCTCGCAACACTTTGACGTGATAACGGCGGCCGAGATTCTCGAGCATCTGAGCGAACCGCGTTTGCTGGTGCAGGAAGTGGCGCGAGTGCTCCGCCCCGGCGGATTGTTTTGGACCACTACACCGCACGCGCGTGGGTTGTCGGCTCGAGTGCTGGGTTTGGAGTGGCGTTGTGTTTGGCCGCCGGAACATCTACAACTATTCTCAGTCGGCGGCATGAAAGCCCTGCTGCGTGACGCAGGTTTCAGGCAGATACGTTTCCAGACGACAGGCACTAATCCGATCGAGATCCTTCACGCAATGGGCGTCAAGAAAAACGCTCCCAAGGCATTGGATCAGCGTTTCGATCGCGTCTCGACCGGTTATCAGTTGAATGAGTCTTTAATGAAGAGCAGACCACGGCGAGTTGTGAAGGACGTCGTCAACGGCATGCTGAGCATCAGTCGCCTGGGAGACACGCTAAAGGTCTTCGCAGTTCGTTAAGCATTTGCGCTTTTGATCAGGAGGACAATTTGAAGGGTGTCGTGTTAGCTGGTGGTCTCGGGACGAGATTGCGTCCGCTCACCTCCGTCACAAACAAGCATCTGCTGCCGGTCTACAACCAGCCGATGATCTATT
>Ga0126376_10000289_pt1 | contig 23644 bp, 24 predicted proteins | sample PanSoiMetPlot_15_FD_92760 | JGI IMG/M metagenome (GOLD analysis project Ga0126376, IMG submission 92760) | Tropical forest soil microbial communities from Panama - MetaG Plot_15 | ecosystem: Environmental > Terrestrial > Soil > Tropical forest > Bulk soil | place: Panama | collected 2016-02-17 | reverse complement strand
TGTGTCCGACGATTTCGGCGCCGGACGGCAAGTAGAAGCCGCTACCGGCTTCGAGCGGCTCGAGCGTCTTCACCTTGAACACGGCGTTTTCTTGCGTGCCCTTGCTGCTCAATTCCCCTTGCAGGCTCACCAGGAATTTGGCGCCGGGAGTGACGGCAAAAGTCTCCAGAGGCAGACCGTGGCGCTCGCCGTCGGCGCGGTGGCGCGGCTGCTCGGAAGTTTGCGCGGCGGTGTCCTTGCCTGGTTCTTGAGGAGGCTCCTGCGCGCGCAAACGAATTGCCCCGCTCAGGGTAGCGGTAAGAATTGATGCGATGACGAAGAAGGCTCGGACTCTCAGCTGGTTCATGTTGCCCTCCCAAGGGATATTTCTCCGTCTGGGTGGCTAATGCACCTAACGCGCCAGATATGGGCCTCCTGAGGAGTGGTAACCGGTTGGGAAAACTTGCACTTAGCGGAACGTCACGCCCGGGCGTCCGAGGGGGACCTTGAGGAGTGTCGGCAATTCCCAACACTGGGCTGTCGGCGCCTGGCGACACCTGTGATCCCACTAATCGTGTAGAGCGCTTTGAAAGCGGCAGCCGGGCTGCCGCACTCCACAAATGGCCGGTGAGCGTGGCGCGAGTCGTGCAGGTTTACTTCATAGGAGCGATATCTCGCGACTCTTCAAGGAAACGGCCGACTTGGGCGAGAACCTTGGCGTACATGGCGGGGGTGACGCGACCGGTTTGCGTGTTTTGCTGGCTGGGATGGTAGACGCCGAACAGGTGCGGAGTTCCAGGCGCGACTTCCGCCTCGGCGCCGTGAGCGAATCTGAAGAGCGCGCGGGAAGCAATCACGCCGCGCTGCTTGAGGATGTCGAGGTAGCCGTCCCAGGCGATTTTGCCGAGCGCCAGGATCGCCTTCGGCTTCAGGATTTCCAGTTCGCCCTCAAGATAACTTCGGCAATTCAGGATTTCTCGCGGGAGCGGCTTATTTTCCGGCGGGGCGCAGCGGCATGTTGCGGCGATGTAGGCGTTGTTGAGTTGCAGGCCGTCTTCGCGGTGTTCCGAGGTCGACTGATTTGCGAAACCGGCTTTGTGAAGTGCAGCATAGAGAAAATCCCCGGAGCGGTCTCCGGTGAACATGCGCCCGGTGCGATTCGCGCCGTGCGCTGCGGGAGCGAGTCCAAGAATCACGACTTGCGCTTGCGCGTCGCCGAACCCTGGGACGGGCTTGCCCCAGTACTCCCATTCGCGATACGCGCGGCGCTTTTCGCACGCGACTTTTTCCCGGTATTTCACGAGGCGGTGACATTTGCGGCAAGCGACAATTTCTTCGTTCAAGACGCGAAGCTCGGCAGCGGTTTCCAACATGCCCTAGCAGTCTAATGAAAAACAGCCAGTCTGTCTCTGCCCTCCTTGGAGGCGAGAGTGGTAAGAAAGCGCGGCCCTTCGAGTCTCAAGATCAACAAGCCGCCACACTCCAAAACAATAATCGGCAGGGCCGCCCTACCCGGCTCGGCTAAAGCGTACACCAGAAGGCATCGCCGGTCTGTTATGCGGATTCAGTGAAGCTGACGCGACATCATTCCGCTAAGGTCGGCCCAGGGAATGGCCCGGTCGAACAAAGTTTCGGTTGAGCGCGACTCCAGCATCTCTTTTCCAATGCGTTCGACAACACGGAGCGTCGCGCGCATCACGGCTGAGCCCGCGCTTACGCGGGCGACGCCAATCTTTCCGAGTTCCGTCAGGCTGGGGCATTGCGGGGTGATGAGAATATTTAGCGGAGCTGCCACGGCTTCCACGAGCTTGGAGATGATTTCCTTGTCGTGCACGCCGGGGGCGAACAAGCAATCGGCGCCGGTGTCACGGTAAGCATGCAGACGTTCTACCGTGCGATCGAACCGCGTAGCTTCGGGGCCGATGGACGCGAGGTAAATGTCTGTGCGCGCGTTCAGCACGAATGGAACGCCGAGAGATTTTGCGGTTTCGCGGATGGCGCGAACTTTTTCCACTTGCAGTGCCAGGTCTACGAGCGAACTGTCGTCATCGCCGGAATCTTCCAGGTTCATTCCAATCGCTCCAGCTTCGATAGCTGCCTTCGTGGTGTCCCCCAGGTCCTTGGGTGTGGTGCCGTAGCCTGCTTCGAGGTCGGCGGTTACGGGGACGCGCACGGCGCGTGCGATGCGGCCTACGACGTCGAGCATTTCATCGCGCGAGATGCGTTGGCCGTCCGGATAGCCCCGGGAAAATGCAACCGCGGCGCTGCTGGTGGCAATTGCAGGATGTCCGCACTCTTCCAGAATGCGCGCGCTGACCACATCCCAGGCGTTCGCGAGGACCAGCATTCGCGGGCCGCGGTGCATGTTGCGGAATTGCTCGGCTTTTAGGGCTTGGGCGCGAATGTCCATGCGGATCCTCCAGGCGGCACAGCAATTGCCTTGTGAAGAAACGAGCCTAGGCGTGGCGGATGGCGGAGGAAACGGCCAATTTGGAGAGGGATTTCCTAGATGTGCACAGGCCGCAGCGAAGAAGGTCGCGGAAGGTCATTGCTTCTTAGCCCAATTTGAGGTCGCAGATTGCGGATTGGCTGAGATCCTTGCCTGCGGCAGGCGGCTTCGTCCACAAAAGACGCGGCCTCAGGATGACAAGGTTTAGCGTCGTACTCTTCACGATCACTTCTTTAGCGCTTCTTGAGTGCCCCCGCGATGATGGCGGCCTGATTGTGCTCCGGGTCGCGAGCACCGAAGAGGAGTGTGAGTGTGCCGTGCTGTTTTTCCAGCCTTTTCAATTCCGCAAGCGAGTCTCTCTTTCTTTTCAGCTCCGCTTGATACTTTTTCTCGAAGACGGGCCATTTCATTGCGTCGTGATGAAACGACTTGCGCAGCGTGTCGCTGGGCGCAACGTCTTTCATCCACAGATCAATTTTCGCGGACTCTTTTTTCATGCCGCGGGGCCACAAGCGGTCCACAAGCACACGGCAGCCGTCTTCCTTCGCTGCCGGTTCGTAGACTCGCTTGATGCGGACCATTTCTCCCTCACTGCAGGAGCTTGAGAACTTCGTCGTGGATTTTCCCGTTTGTGCTAATCAGCTGGCCGGTGTAAATGGTGCGTTCGCCCTTGGCGTTCGTGGAACGTCCGCCTGCCTCTTCGACGATGATGCCCAGCGGCGCGAGGTCCCAGGGCTTTGAGGTCCAATCCAGGGCGGCTTCGATCGCGCCTTCTGCCACGAGCATGTGTTGCCAGAAGCCACCGAACGACCGGCTATTGCGCGCGGCGTCGAGCAGCCTGCGGATTTTTGCCTGGTCGGCGGCGTTTTTGCTCGGCCCAGTGCCGGTGGTAAACACCATGGAGTTGCTCAGCTGGTCGACATTGGAGACGTGAAGTCTTATTCCGTCGCGGTACGCGCCTTCGCTGCGATAAGCCCACCAGCGCGAGCGTAATCCGGGTGCGCTGACCATCGCGGCAACGATTTCGCCGTCCTCCTCGATGCCCATAAGTGTCCCAAAGGTCGGAATGCCGCGTGAAAACTCTTCCGTACCGTCGATGGGGTCAATGATCATTCTCGAGCGCCCGGCAAGCGAGGCGGATTTTGCGTTGCCTCCACCCATTTCCTCGCCAAGTACGTCCAAGGCGAGCCCGCTGTTTGCAACTTTGCTTCGCGCCATCTCTTCCACGGCACGATCGGCGGGAGTTATCGCCGTGCCATCGCTTTTGCGCTCCACGGAAAGCACGTGGGAGCGGAAATAGCGCATCGCAATTGTTTCCGCTTCATCCGCGATATCGGTCAGTAAGGCGCTGTAGATCTCGACATATCCTGCTGTCTTACTCATGAATTCCTTTTATCCTTCCCATCAAACTCACAAGTGCCGGGCTAAAGCCCGCCACTACGGATTTGACTCTCCTTGTCCTCCTCTCTAGGATACAAAAATTGCCCCTATGTGTGCTCAGGCCAACGCTGGAACCGTGCTCGACCGCATCCTGGAATCGCGGCGCGCCGAAGTGGAACACCGGAAGAAGGTCCTGCCGGAAACGGCGCTGAAGTACGGCGTTCAGGCGGCTTCCCCTTTGCGCGATTTTGTCGGCGCACTTTCGCGGCCGGGCCTTAACGTGGTGGCCGAGCTGAAGCCGGCTTCGCCGAGCCGTGGCGTCCTGCGCGAGCCGTTCGACGCTGTCGCGCTGGCGCAATCGCTGGAGGGCGCCGGGGCCGCCGCGCTCTCCGTGCTTACCGAACCTGAATTCTTTCGAAGCTCGCTGAAGAACCTTCGCGACGCCCGAAAAAGCGTGCAGCTTCCGGTGCTGCGCAAGGACTTTATCTTCGATCCGTGGCAAGTGTGGGAGTCGCGCGCAAATGACGCCGACAGTTTTCTGCTGATTGTCGCTACGTTGCCGGATGGCTTGTTGAAAGAGCTGCTGACGCTGGGCAGGGAACTCGGAATGGAGCCGATTGTGGAAGTGCACACGCGCGAGGAATTGGACCGGGCGCTCGCCGCGGAATCGCGAATTATCGGTGTGAATAATCGCAACTTGAAAACGCTGGAGGTTCGCACGGACACGTCCTTTGCGTTGATTGATGCCATCCCCGATGAGTGCATTGCCATCAGCGAGTCGGGCATTCGTACTCACAGTGAGATGTCGAAGCTGCGCGCGGCGGGGTTTGACGCTTTTCTTGTGGGGACGCGGCTGATGGCTTCTTCGGATCCCGCAGCCGTTCTTGGCGAGCTTCTCGGGCGCGCTACGGCTCAGGGGAAATAGGCGCCAATGGTTCGGGTAAAAATTTGTGGGATTACCAGCGCCGCTGATGCGCAGGCGGCCATCGAGGCCGGCGCCAATCTGATCGGATTCAATTTTTATCCGAAGAGTCCGCGGCACATTTCGGAAAACCAAGCGGCCGAAATTCGTTCGAAGCTGCCCAAAAAAGTGAAAGCGGTAGGCATCTTTGTGAACTGGTTGCCGGCGGATGTAATTACACTGCGAAGTTCGGTGGGGCTCGACGCCGTTCAACTTCATGGCAATGAGCCCCCGGAAATCGTCGCCGAAATCGCCCCCGTGGTGCCCGTCATCAAAGCCTTCCGCGTTGGATCCGAGTTTCCGATTGCGACCCTCGACGAATATTCGCGTGCCTTTGCGTTTTTGTTTGACGCGGTGAACACCGGCCAATATGGTGGTACGGGCCGGACGACAGATTGGGACGTGGCGCTTCAGGCGTCGCTGAAGCACCGTATTATTTTGGCGGGCGGGCTGAAGGTCGACAATGTTGCCGCGGCGGTGCGCATCGTGCGCCCGTACGGAATTGATGTGGCCAGCGGCGTGGAGTCGAGTCCGGGGAAAAAAGACCACGATCTGTTGCGCGAGTTCATAAAGGAAGTGCGGCGCGCGGAACGAAAGTAGTTTTGTCAGAGGAATATCCGCGGGAATCATGGGGACAATCGTTCAATCAACAGCCACGGCGCCGGGACGCTTCGGTCCCTACGGGGGACGGTACGTTCCTGAGACGTTAATGGTGCCCCTTTTTGAACTGGAGCGGGCGTACGAGGCGGCAAAGTCGGACGCATCGTTTCAGGCTCGATTCCAGAATCTTCTGAAAAACTTTGCGGGGCGCCCCACCCCGCTGCAATTCGCCTCGCGGCTAACGCAGAAACTGGGCGGGCCGCGGATTTACCTGAAGCGCGAAGATTTACTCCACACGGGCGCGCACAAAATCAACAATGCTATTGGGCAGGGGCTGCTTGCCTTGAAGATGGGCAAACCGCGCATCATTGCGGAGACGGGCGCGGGGCAGCACGGCGTGGCTTCGGCCACGGTCGCGGCGCATCTGGGGCTGGAATGCGTTGTTTACATGGGCACGGAAGACATGGCGCGACAGGCGCTGAATGTGGCGCGGATGCGGATGGTGGGCGCGCAAGTTGTTGCGGTGGATTCCGGCAGCCGGACGTTGAAGGACGCCATCAACGAAGCGATGCGCGACTGGGTCACCAACGTGCGCTCCACGCATTATTTGCTTGGCTCAGTGCTGGGCGCGCATCCGTATCCGGTGATGGTGCGGGATTTTCATTCGGTGATTGGGCGCGAAGCTCGAGAACAAATCCTCGCAACCGAGAAACGTTTGCCCACGCATTTGATCGCTTGCGTTGGAGGCGGCTCGAATTCCATTGGGCTGTTCCACGAGTTTTTGCGCGATGCGAGCGTCAAGATGATTGGCATCGAGGCCGGCGGACGCGGCGGGCAGCTTGGGGAACACGCGGCGCGCCTTGCGGCGCACCAGGGCTTTGCCGGTGCGAGGCCGGGAGTCCTTCAGGGCACGTACACTTACGTTTTGCAAAACGAAGACGGGCAAATCGCCACGACCCATTCGATTTCTGCGGGGCTTGATTATCCGGCAATTGGCCCAGAGCACGCCTGGCTTGCGGACCAGCGCCGGGTCGAGTACTCTGCCGTATCCGATCAGGCGGCGCTCGACGCCGCGAGACTGCTTGCGCGAACCGAAGGCATCATTCCCGCGCTTGAGTCAGCCCACGCCATCGCTGGCGTTGTCGAACAGCTGCCGAAACTCGCGAAAGACGATCTGGTCATCCTCAACCTTTCGGGCCGCGGTGACAAGGACATGGATACTTACTCCCGCCTTCTTTAATCGCGCTGTCAACACGAGAGAAAACGAAAGGGTTGGTGTACTATTTTCAGACAAAGACGGCCATGAAAATCTCACTTCCCAGCGCGCTTCTAGCGAGCCTCATTCTTTGCGGCTGTGGTGCGCACGAGAGAGTGCAGAATCACATTCCGGTCAATGCCGGTGTTTACGATGATGCGGAAGGGTACGCGGTGCTATCGATGCTGCTAGACAGCGCAAGCCAGGAAACACATGCGGCGGTGATTCGAATCAACATGGTGACGCATGTGGAGTCCGTGAGCGGAGCCCATTCTTTGGAAGACTGCATGAAAGTCCCTGAGGAATTCCGGGAAGCCGCGAATGATTACGAGCAAAGGGCAGGAAGGGCCTTGGTGCTAAGGAAAAAATTCATGCTTAAAATGCCGTATGACCTTGCCGGAGAATCGCGAATAACGGGCACTGGTGTCAGGCCGTCGCCTGGAACGGGAACAGATAATTCGCAGAAGGTTTCTAGCGGAACTTTTTATCTCTCACCTGTGGGTTTCGACGCTAACCACGCACACGCCATCGCCTACGAAAACTATCTCTGCGGGAACCGCTGCGGATGGGGCGGCTATCATCTGCTGGTGAAAAACGCCGGTCGATGGGAAGTGGCAAAGGACGTCACCGGATGTACGTGGCACTATTGATTGCGTGTAGCCGCGCGAAAACCTCCATGAAGGCCGAAATTGAAGACGAGGATCCAAGAACGGTTTCGAGGTCTGCGAGAAGCGGGCGAGCTCGGTATCGTCGCGTACCTAACGGCTGGTGATCCTTCGCTCGACGGGACGCTGAAATTTGTGCTCGCGCTTGCGGAAGCGGGTGCTGATGTTATGGAGCTCGGCGTGCCGTTCAGCGATCCGCTGGCCGATGGACCAACGATTCAACGGGCCTCCGAGCGCGCGCTGAAATCCGGGACTACACTTGCTGGCGTTCTTGAGCTTGTCCGCCGGATTCGCCAGACTTCGCCGGTGCCTCTGGTGCTTTTCAGCTACTACAATCCGATCCTGCAGATGGGGCTGGAAAAATTTGCGACGGAGGCTGAAACCGCGGGAGCGGATGGCGTTCTTGCGACGGATCTCACTCCGGAAGAATCGGACGATTATCGTCGAATTCTTGCGGCTCACCGCCTCGACACGATTTTTCTTGGCGCGCCCACCTCGACGGACGAGCGCCTAGCGAAAATCGCGGCGTGCTCATCGGGGTTCCTCTATTTGATTTCCCGCACGGGCGTAACCGGCGCGAAGGATGTTCTGCCCGACGATCTTCCCGCGCTCCTGCGTCGCACGCGTGCCGTCACCCAACTCCCGATTGCCGTGGGCTTTGGGATTTCGCTTCCTGGCCATGTCTCGGTTCTTGGCGGCCTTGCGGACGCGGCAGTGATAGGCTCCGCGCTGGTTGCCGAGATCGAGAAGGCGACAAAATCCGGTGCATCAGCAAGCGCTATTGATGATGCCGCTTCTGCGCTCGCTGAAAAAGTAAGGTCTCTAAAAGAGGCTGCCCGCCACGGGCTCTCCAGGCGGGAGGTCGCGCCATGAATCTTCGCCGCCAATGGCGAAGAAACTGTCTTTTTTCGTGCGAGGTCATGCTATGAACCTCGCCGATTGGCGCCGCCGCATCGACGAAATCGACAAGAAGCTGGTGAAGCTTCTCAACGAGCGTTCGCAGTGCGCCCTGGAAATCGGCAAGCTTAAACAAGCGGCCAAAATTCCCTTGTATCAGCCGGACCGCGAAAACGAGGTGCTGGCGAACGCGGAAAGTAACAATACCGGGCCGCTCACCGACGCGGCGATTCGCCGGCTCTTCGAACGCATTATCGATGAGGCTCGCGCCGCCGAGCGAGACGCCATGCATCGCGACGGTTCGGGCAGCAAGGAAGGGAATGGATGAGGGGTTTTTGCTGTATGGATAAAGAGACTCTTCTAGAGGCCGCGCCGGCGTGCGTAGGCAGGCGGCAGCCCGGCTCTTGCCGGTCCTCAAGATTGTGCATCGGAGCAATTACGAGGGGGAACAGGACACTCTTATGGTCATTGTGATGCAAGAAGGGGCGACGGAAGCCCAAATCCAGGGCGTCATCGACCGGCTGGTCGCGAGCGGCTTCAACGTGCACCGGTCGACGGGGGAATCGCACACGGTTCTTGGCGCGGTTGGGGTGCATCGCGATTTTGACCATCGCGACTTCGAACTTCTCGAGGGCGTGCGCGAGGTCATGCGCATCACGCAACCTTTCAAGCTGGCCAGCCGGCAGTTCCGTCCGGAGGGCACTATCGTCGATGTGGGCGATGCTGTCAAAATCGGCGGCCCGGAAGTGGTCGTTGCGGCCGGACCCTGCTCGGTCGAATCCCGCGAACAAATTTTTTGCGTGGCCGAGAGCGTTGCAAAAGCGGGTGCAAAAATCTTGCGCGCCGGCGCATTCAAGCCACGCACATCGCCCTACGCGTTTCAGGGGATGGGCGAGCCGGGACTGAAGCTCATGCGCGAAGCCGCGGACCGGTTTCACCTTCGAACCGTAAGCGAAGTCATGGATCCTTCACAGATACCCATGATGTTGCAGTACGTGGACATGTTCCAAGTGGGCGCGCGCAACATGCAAAACTATTATTTGCTGCGCGCGCTGGGCGAAATTCGCAAGCCGATGCTGCTCAAGCGCGGTCTTTCCGCCACCATGGAAGAGCTGTTGCTGAGCGCCGAGTACATTCTTTCAGGCGGCAATTACAACGTTGTCCTCTGCGAGCGCGGTATTCGCACTTTTGAGACTTACACTCGCAACACCTTCGACCTCGCGGCCATCCCGGTCATCAAAAAACTTTCGCACCTTCCCATCATTGGCGATCCCTCTCACGCCACGGGCCGCCGCGATAAGGTTCCGCCCATGGCTCGCGCCGCGGTTGCTGCCGGCGCCGACGGCCTGATCATCGAAGTTCACAACGATCCGGACCGGGCGCTTTCCGACGGTGCGCAGTCGCTCGAACCGTCCGCGTTTACGCAGCTCATGGCGGAACTGCGCATCATCGCTCCGGCCATCGGGCGGCGCGTGGCCTGACCTATGTCCTCAGGCCACCTCATCTCGCGGGTCACGATTCTCGGGACTGGCCTGATCGGAGGCTCTTTTGGTCTGGCGATTCGCAAGTACACCACGGACATTTGTGTTTTCGGGTGGGATCGTCCTGAAATCGTTCGCGAAGCACAGTCTCGCGCTGCCATCGATCAATCCTTTTCCGGCGACCTCGCTCCTGCCCTGAAAAACGCCGATCTGATTTATATTGCTCTGCCCATCGCCGCTACCATCGATCTTCTTCCCGAAATCGCGCGGCATGCTTCCGCACATGCTCTTATCACGGACGCTTGCAGCACCAAGGTGCGCATTGCGCAAGCTGCGGAGGAGGCTTTCTCTGCGGACAATGGGCCGCTATTCCTCGGCGGTCATCCAATGGCGGGGAAGGAACTCTCTGGGATTGCGCACGCCGACGCTGACCTCTTCGACGGCAGCACCTACGCGCTTATCGGCACGTCGCCGGCTCAGCAAGATCTCCGCGTTTCGGCTTTTGTGAAAATCCTGGAGAAAATCGGCGCGCGCCCGCTCTGGCTTGGGGCGCCACAGCACGACTATGCAGTCGGCCTAGCCTCCCATCTTCCGCAACTCGCCGCGGTTGCGCTGGCTGGTTTTCTCTACGACCGCCTCGACGAGAACGGCCTGCCCATCACCCTCGCCGGCCCTGGCCTGCGTGATTCGCTGCGCCTCGCCGGCAGTTCGTATGCAACTTGGCGCGACATCGTGCTCACCAATCAGGAAGTTCTTTCCGCGGCACTCGACCTCCTCGCGCGGCGCTTGGACGACCTTCGCGAACGACTCGCGTCCCGCGAACTCGAAGGCGATTTCGACGCCGCCAACGAACTCTACAAACTCCTCCGCGGCCTCTGAAAGCGGCTTCTGCAAGAAAATTTCGCAGCATTGACACTGCCGCGATGTTCGTTGCGTATTAGCAAAGAGGTCATTCATGCGTCTCGCGAAATTCAGGTCCCTTCCTCGGCTTTACCTGGCCGGATTTGCCCTGCTTTCAACGAATTGCATTGGCCCGGACACGCTTCGGGCCGATGACGCGCCGCTGCACTCTGCTGTCGAGGCCGCCCGCAAGACCCATGACGAGTCGCGGCTGCAATCTTTGAAAAGCCAGTTGGAGGAAAAGATTGCCCAGGACCCCAAGGACGCGGTCAGCTATTTGGACTTGGCAAGAGTCAATGCCTACCTTGCGGATGTCCATGAAATGAAGAAAGACAAGAAGTCGGAGGTGGCTGCCGTAGATAAGGCAATCGATCTTGTTCAGCACTCGGTTCAGCTAAATGACAAATCTGCGGACGCTCACAGTTTGCTCGCCGACCTTTACGGGCGAAAAATTGGCTTGGGGACGCCCATGTTTGCAGGGCCCAAGTTTGGTCCCAAGGTCAAAGAAGAGAATGCCAGGGCCATGGCTCTCGATGACAAGAATCCAGTTGTTTGGGCCAGCCTTGGGCGTCAATACTTGATGGCACCGAAGATGTTCGGGGGCGACGTGTCCAAGGCTATTGAAAGTTTTCAAAAGTCGTTGGCTCTTGATGCTGCACAGGGCGAAACCTGGGTCTGGCTTGCACAAGCCTTCCGCAAACAAGGCGATAAGACGAGGACCCACGACGCCGTGCAACACGCGCTCTCGCTCAATCCGGACTCCCCCTGGGTAAAATTGTGGGCCGCCTCGTTGGAAAAGTAGAGACCGCAAGCAACATCATTCGCAACTGAAAAGGAATCGATGGTTGCATCTTTTGGCGGGCGAATGGACTAGATAGAATCCCTGTCGAAGCGAATTCCTGGTGCGATGGCAACAGACGCCGGGCGTTGACCTTAGCGGAGCGCCGTCGTAGCATCCGCTGCATTCTTCTCATGCTTCGCAAAGGATTACCATGAACGATGGAACTTCGCGCCGGGAATTTCTCGGCACGCTTGCTGCGTTTTCGCTCTTTCCGCTCGAGCAGGAAAAGCCCGATCTGATCCTTCACCACGGAAACATTTTGACCGTGAATGATAAAGAGCCCCGGGCGCAAGCCGTGGCGATTGCGCGCGACAGGTTTCTTGCTGTGGGCAGTAACGCGGATGTGCTAAGCCTGGCAAGTGCTGCGACCAAGAAAATCGATCTCGGCGGAAAAACCGTTACTCCAGGCTTTATTGACGCGCATTCGCATCCTGCTGAAGCCGGACTGATGCATCTCCGCATGGTGGATTGCGACCTGCGCTCGATTTCCGCGATTCAAAAAGCGCTTCGCGAGCGAGCGGCAAACACGCCTCCGGGCGAATGGGTTCTCGGCTTTAAATACGACGACACTAAGACCGAAGAAGGCCGGCCGCTTACGGTCGCGGACGTGGATGCCGCCGTCCCCGATCATCCCGTGCATATCCAGCATCGCGGCGGGCACACCACGTATTCGAACTCGCTCGCCTTTCGAAAAGCCGGCATTGATGAGAAGACTCCAGATCCACCGGGAGGAAAAATCGAACATGACCCGGCGACTGGAAAGCTGAGCGGCCGCGTCGCCGAGAGCGCCAACGATCTCTTCGACAAGGCCATTCCTCATACTTTCACGCGTGACGATCACCGCGAGGGCGTGAAACTTATTTCCAAAATGATGGCGCGCACAGGAATCACTTCCGCTACCGAGGCGCAAGGCACGCCGACGGACCTTCGTGCTTACCAGGATGCGCTGGAATCCGGCGATCTGCGGCATCGGGCCTACTGCTTCATCAATTTTCATTTTCTCGACCCCATGATCGCGGCGGGCAATCGTACCGGGCTTGGCGATGAATGGGTGCGCGTCGGCGCGGTCAAACTGGTTTGCGATGGTTCCATCTCCGAGCGCACTGCGCGCCTCTCCACACCTTACGAAGGCCGACCCGATGACTACGGCATCCTGGTCATGACGGAGGAAGAACTCTACATTCACGGCCGCAAAGCTCATTTCGCCGGCTGGCAGATTGGCACTCACGCAAATGGAGACGTCGCCATCGACACTACGCTTCGCGTTTACGAGCGTTTGCAAAAGGAAAGCCCGCGGCGCGATCCGCGCTTTCGTCTCGAACATTGCACGGTGGTGAACGACAGTCTCATTGCACGTATCAAGGCGCTCGGCGCCATACCCACGCCGTTTTCAACCTACGTTTACTATCACGGCGAAAAGATGCGCTATTACGGCGCCGAACGCCTCAATCACATGTTTGCGCTGCGCAGTTTCATTGACGCCGGTATTCGCCCCACGCAAGCTTCGGATTATCCGCCGGGAGAATTCATCCCGATGATGGCGCTGCAATCGGAAGTCACGCGCACGGACTTGAAGGGCAATGTCTGGGGACCGAAACAGAAAATCACCGTGGAAGAAGCGATTCGCGTGGGCACGTTGAACGGCGCTTACGCTTCCTACGAAGAAAATCTCAAGGGCTCGATTGAAGTGGGCAAGCTCGCGGACCTCGTCGTTCTCGGCCGCGATCCATTGAAGGAGAATGCTGCTACGCTCGTCAATATTCCTGTAGAGCGCACCATGGCTGGCGGTCGGTGGACGTTCGAATCGTAATCTCAGCTTGGTTTGTTAACCTCGGCCCGATTTTACGCGGCAGTTTACGTGTCTTGACCTGAGTACAGAGCGCCGATAAGCTTATTGTTTCTCTTTCCTACGAAGGGCTCGCATGGAGCATATTCACATCACATTGCCGGACGGCAGTGTCAAAGATGTCCCCAAGGGCACCACTCCTGCGGACATTGCGCGCGGCATTTCGCCACGCCTTGCCGATGCGGCACTCGTGGCCCGCGTTGCCCAGCCGAATGACGGTGAAGGCGAACTCGTCGATTTGCGCCGGCCGCTTGAGCGTGACGTGAAGCTGCAAATCCTCACAGAAAAAGACCCCGACGCGCTCTTCGTCTTTCGTCATTCCGCGGCGCATCTCCTTGCCGCCGCGGTTATGGAGCTGTATCCCGACGTCAAGTTAGGCATTGGCCCGCCGGTGGACACTGGGTTTTTCTACGAATTCTTGCGGGACGAGCCTTTCACTCAGGAAGACCTCGCCAAAATCGAAAAAAAGATGCATGAACTTGCGGCTCAGGACTTGCCGAACGAGCGCAAGCTGATTCCCAAGCCCGAGGCTCTGGATCTCTACAAAAGGTCCAATCAAGTTTTTAAATGTGAGCTGGTGGAAGAAAAAGCCGCGGAGCCGATGGTTTCGTTTTATACCACCGGTAAATTCATGGATTTCTGCCGTGGCCCGCACATTCCGTCCACCAAGCGCATTCAGGCGTTCAAGTTAATGAACGTTGCCGGCGCTTACTGGAAAGGCCGGGAAGGCAATCCGCAGCTCCAGCGCATTTACGCGGTCGCGTTTTTCACGCAAAAAGAACTGGACGAACATCTGCATCGTCTGGAAGAAGCCAAACGCCGTGATCATCGCAAGCTCGGCGCGGAACTGGACCTCTTCAGCATTGAGGAAGAGGCGGGTCCCGGCTTGATTTTCTGGCATCCCAAAAGCGGATTGATTCGCAAAATCGTCGAAGACTGGCTGCGCGACGAGTTGCTCAAGCGGGGCTACGACGTCGTTTTTACGCCGCACATCATGCGGCTTGATCTCTGGAAAACCAGCGGCCACACCGGCTTTTACAAAGACAGCATGTTCGCGCCGGTCGAGGTAGAAAAGGCTGATTACCAGCTCAAGCCCATGAATTGCCCGGGCCACATTTTGATTTATAAATCGAAGCTGCACAGCTATCGCGACTTGCCTGTGCGGCTGGCTGAGCTTGGCACCGTTTACCGCTACGAACGCAGCGGCGTATTGCATGGCTTGCTGCGCGTCCGCGGCTTCACACAGGACGACGCACACATCTTTTGCATGCCTTCGCAAATCGAATCGGAAGTCGAGGCGTGCGTGGACTTTGCGTTTGCGGTGATGAAGAATTTCGGCTTCGATAAACTCGAAGTTGAACTTTCCGACTGGGATCCCGCGCATCCGGAAAATTACGCTGGGAAGCCGGAAGACTGGCATCGCGCCAGCGCTGCCCTCGCCAACACGATGCAGCACATGAACATCCCATTCAAGAAAATCCAGGGCGAAGCAGCGTTCTATGGACCTAAGATTGACGTTAAACTTATTGACGCCATCGGACGTCCTTGGCAGCTCACGACCGTGCAGTTTGATTTCAATCTGCCCGCGCGCTTCGGATTGCAATACGTTGCCGAGGACGGCGCCAAGCATCAGCCTCTGATGGTACACCGCGCGCTGCTCGGCTCCGTCGAGCGCTTCTTCGGCATCTTGATCGAGCACTACGCGGGAGCGTTTCCGTTGTGGCTCGCTCCGGTACAGGTGGAGATTTGTCCGGTTAGCGAGAAAGTAGCCGATTACGCGAAGCACGTGGCCGAAACGCTCAAGAACCACAACCTGCGTGTCCATCTTGACGACCGTAACGAAAAATTGCCCGCCAAGATTCGCGACGCGCAATTACAGAAGATTCCTTACATGTTGGTAGTGGGCGCCAAAGAAGCTGAAGCTGGGACGGTCTCCGTGCGCCATCGCAGCAAAGGCGACCTCGGCCCCAAGCCACTCGCCGAAGTGGTAGAGACGCTTCAACGTGAAGCCGCCTCCCGCACCATAAGCTGAATTTCCACTGGATTTCGCTGACTTCCAGCCATGAAAAACTCGCACCCGATGCTGAACGAGGAAGTCTTTTCCCAGGGAGTGCGTCTTCTCACAGACCGTGACGAACGCTTGGCGGAAGTCGTCCAGAATTACGGCCAGCCGACGCTGTGGGTGCGCGAGCCTGGATTCCCCACTCTCGTTTACATCATCCTCGAACAACAAGTTTCTCTTGCTTCTGCGAAGGCGGCTTTCGACCGGCTGCAAGCTGCGGTGAAGCCGTTGACCCCGAGAGGGTTCTTGAAGTTGAACGACGCGGAGTTGCTGCGCATTGGTTTCAGCCGGCAGAAAACGCTCTACACGCGCCTGCTCGCCGAATCGCTTGCACGCCGTCACTTCGACTTGCGCTATCTTCACGACCTCCCGGACGATTCCGCGCACAAAATGCTCGTCGCCTTCAAGGGCATTGGCCGCTGGACCGCTGACATTTATCTTCTGAGCGCGCTGCGACGTCCGGATATTTGGCCAACAGGCGATCTCGCGCTTGCCACGGCCGTGCAGGAAGTGAAGCGCCTGCGCAAACGCCCCTCGCCGGAAAAGCTCGAAGCGCTCAGCGCACCTTGGCGTCCCTGGCGCGCTGTTGCCGCCCGTCTCTTCTGGCACGCCTACCTCTGCAAACGAGGACTGAAAAGCGCAACTGTTAGCGTTTAGACAAAATCTGAGATAACCTCGGACGTTTACCCAGTCTCGCGGGGGCCCATGGATCCTCAAAAGCTTTCCGACTGCCAAGCCAGTTATGACCGTATCGCCGAGGAATACACCGCGAGAATCGCCGGCGAACTCGAGCACAAGCCGCTTGACCGCATGCTTCTCGATGAGTTCGCGGCGCGCGTCAAAGGAGCCGGCCGCGTTTGCGAACTGGGCTGCGGCCCGGGGCATGTAGCGCGTTATCTGCATGACCGCCGCGTGGACATTTTTGGCATCGATCTTTCTCCGGGTATGCTCGAACAGGCACGCAAATTGAACCCTGCCATCGAATTCCAGCGGGGCAACATGCTGGCGCTTGACGTGGAAGACGGCGGGTGGGCTGCCATCGTGGCTTTCTATTCCATCGTGCACATTCCGAAAACGGATATTCTCCAGGCATTTCGCGAAATGTTCCGCGCGCTAAGGCCAGGCGGCCAGCTCTTCCTCGCATTTCACATCGGCCTCGAAGTTTTGCACGAAGAAAATCTTTGGGGCTTCGAAGTTTCGCTGGACCTGGTCTTCTACGCTAGGAAAGAGGTCGAGCGCTATCTCGGCCTCGTCGGTTTTGCCATTGAAGACTCGCTTGAGCGCAATCCGTATCCGCCGGAAGTCGAGTACCAAAGCCGTAGAGCCTACATTCGCGCATACAAGCCGGCGTCGGCATCGCGTGCTTAAAGTCGTCGGAGCAACACACTCCACCATTGAGGGTCAAAAGAGTAGTCTTCGATTTACAGGAGGGTGGAAAATGGAGAATATCTCGCGGAGAGCATTTCTTGCTTTTACCGCTGGTGCGGCACTTACACCTTCCCTCTCCTGGGCCGCAGATGCGGTCCCTTCTTTGCTCGATCACCTTCTTCTTGGCTGTGACGACCTCGATAAAGGCATCGCGTTCGTTGAGGAGCACACCGGGGTCCGGGCTGCCTTCGGCGGCGTCCATCCGGGGAGCGGCACGCAAAACGCCCTGATTTCGCTGGGTGAACGCAGCCCCCAAGAACTAAATCCCCGCCGCTACCTGGAAATCATCGCGCCCGATCCCAAACAATCCGGGGTGCAGCAATACTCGGTGATCGCCAAGTTGAAGGAGCCGCGCCTCATCGGGTGGGCGGCGCATCGCGACGACTTGGAGCAATTCTCCGAGCGATTGCGCCAGAATGGAATTGAATTCGAAGGTCCGCGGCCCGGTTCGCGCCAGAGGCCGGATGGCAAGGTGCTTCACTGGAAAGCGCTCCGGCTCAAGGACGATCGCGGCGGCTTGCTTCCGTTCTTCATTGCGTGGGGTGCCGACACAACGCATCCGTCGGTCGACGCACCTCGAGGTTGCCACCTGGAAAGTTTCGAACTCGTCACCACAGATCCCGATGTCCTGGCGAAGACCGCGGATCAGCTTGGGCTCGGCGTAGCCATCTCCAAGGCCGCGGGTTCGCAAATTCGCGCCGTCATACGATGTACCGGGAAGGAGCTGAAATTAACGTCCTGACCCTTGCACCCTATTGCGGCGCAACGCGTCCGCCATGCTATACTTTCCAACTCGTCCTCGGTGCCGTCCGATCCGTGGATCGGTGTTTGTGTATTTGGGGGCCAGCTCCTGGTCAAACCGGGGAAAGCAGGTGCCTATCGCTCTTGAGGGGGATTTATCGCTGAACGCAACTTCCGGCCGAGTGACCGCACGCGCGTAAACGAGCGCATCCGGGCGCGCGAAATCCGGGTGATTGACGAAGACGGTGCGCAGCTCGGCGTCATGCAGCCTTTCGAGGCCATGAGGCTGGCCCGGGAACGGGGGCTCGATTTGGTGGAGATTTCTCCTACGGCCGACCCGCCGGTCTGTAAAATCACCGACTACGGGAAATATCAGTATCAGCAGAACAAGAAGGCCCACGAACAGCGCAAGAGCAGCCGCGGTTCGCAACTGAAGGAAGTCAAGTTTCGGCCCAACACCGCGGAGCACGATTATCAGGTTCGCAAGAATCAGATCATCCGCTTCCTCGGCGACGGTCACAAAGTGCGCGCCATGATTTTTCATCGCGGCCGCGAAATGGCGCACCAGGAAGTGGGCCGCGCCAAGATGGACCGCCTGCTCACGGAAATTGGAGATCAGGGGCAGATCGAAACGATGCCCCGGATGGAAGGCAACGTTCTGGTAGCCCTGCTGGCCCCGAAGAAAGGCGCTTCGACCTCCAGGTCCGCCGGACAAGCGGCTTCTGGCGCGCAGCAGTCGCAGTAAGCGCGCGTTTCACCGCGCAAATCGGATTCTGCAGGGACAGCCTTGTGAGGCCGTCCTCGTTGGAATGAGAGAGGATTCTGGCAATGCCAAGAAACGCTTTGAAACCGAAAATGAAGTTGAAGACGCATCGCGGCGCACGCAAGCGCTTTAAGGTCACCGCGACAGGAAAAATTTTGCGCGGACATACGGCCAAGCGCCACTTTACGGGCCTCAAGGCTTCGGGCCGCATGCGCAAGCTGAAGAAGCTGACCACCGTCAGCGCCCAGGACAAGGCTAGCATCAAGCAGATGTTGCTTTACGGCTAGGTTTTTCTGCGACGTTCGAGCGTTTCAACGTTCTAGCGTGCAAACGTTTTTCGCGCTAGGCAGCGCTTCACGGATGCCTGCCGGCCGATGCGTCCCGATTCGTTCGGGGTATTTGTAGGCGCCGGGCCTTTTGCCCTGAGCTAAGGCGAGGGGTAGCCCGGCATCGTCCGTGCTTTGCGGACGACACACGGCCTGACCGCTACACGATCAGTCCGCGCCGCCTGCTGGTAACAACCGGAAACAAACCCGTTGCGCGACGCCCTTCGCTGCGCGTTCCGCAATCTGCTTTGTTTCCTCAAAATCTGTAGTCGGCTTTGTATTCTCGTCGCGCTAGGTTTTGTAGAGGCGGGGCTCTAACCCCGCGATGCAAACTTGATGATGGCGAGATGCAGGAATCCGGCTGATTCGAAGGAGCAAACCCATGGCACGCGTAAAACGCGGCACCAAGCGCCGGGCTCGGCGCAAGAAGTACTTGAAAAGGACGAAGGGCTTTTTCCTCACCAAGAGCAAGCTCTACCAGTCCGCACAGGAAGCGGCCAATCGCGCGGACCGCTATGCGTTCCGCGACCGCCGCACCAAGAAGCGTCAGTATCGCCGCTTATGGATTCAGCGCATCGGCGCCGCCGCGCGTCTCAACGGCTTGACGTATGGCCAGCTGATTCATGGCCTGAAAGCCGCGGGCGTCGCGCTCGACCGCAAAATCCTCGCGGACATTGCCGTCAAGGACGCCGCCGGCTTTGCGCAGCTCGCGGAAAAAGCCAAAGCCGCCGCCGGGAAAAAATTCTAGCGCTGGGGGCTTCCCTTTTTGAGGAGGCGTGTTCACTCTTCAGCTCGTTGGCGGAAATGGCTGTCCTTCCGAGCGAAGCGATTTCCCACTTCGCCTCGGAATTAATGGTCAAGTGCAATGAAGCCACAAGAGAACAAAACGGGATTGCCTCTCGTCCACCTCGGAGTGACTCGCCCCGAGGAGCTCACACCTCTTTTCGCTGACTTGCGTGGACGTTTCGACGACGAGTGTGCTTGCGCGCACGATGAATCTGGCTGGAAACGCTTCCGCGACAGCTGGCTCGGCCGCAAATCCGGCGTGCTCACACAGATTACCGAAAACTGGCTTAAACCCGCGACTCCTGAATTGAAGCGCTTTGTAGGGCACCACCTGAACGAGCTTCGCGCGCACGTCGAATCGCAAATCGAGGCGCGCCGCATGGCCATAGAATCCGGTGTCGAAGCAGCCGCTCTCGCCCGGGAGCGCGTGGACCTTTCTCTCCCCGGTGTCATTCATCCCATCGGCTCGCATCACCTGATCCGGCAGGTTCTTCAGGAACTCGAGGACATTTTCTTCTCCATCGGCTTTTCCATTGTGGAGGGCCCGGAAATTGAGACGCCTTACTACAACTTCGAGGCGCTGAATATCCCTGAGTTTCATCCCGTCCGCGACGATATGGATACGTTCTACCTTGACTTGCCCAAAGGCGCGTCCACGCCGCTTCTTCTGCGCACGCACACTTCTCCCATGCAGATTCGCACCATGGAGAGGCAGAAGCCGCCGGTGCGCGTCATCGTTCCCGGCAAGGTCTACCGCCGCGACAATCCCGATGCCACGCACTCCTTCATGTTCCATCAGGTCGAAGGGCTCGCTGTGGACACGGACATCACCTTCTGCGATTTCACGGGTACCATCGAATATTTCGTCAAACAATTCTTCGGTGCTGGCGTGAAAACGCGCTTCCGGCCGAGCTATTTCCCGTTCACCGAGCCATCCGTCGAATTCGATGTCTCCTGTATTTTCTGTGGCGGCAGCGGCGCTGCTGCCGGTGGAGGCGTTTGCTCGAAATGCAAGGGCGCGGGGTGGATCGAGCTTTTTGGCGCTGGCATGGTCGATCCCGCCGTCTACGGCTTCGTCAACTACGACCCGAACAGAGTCAGTGGCTTTGCGTTCGGCATGGGCATTGACCGCCTGGCCATGTTGAAGTACGGCATTGACGATATCCAGGTCTTTTTTCAAAACGACGTGCGCTTCCTGAGCCAATTCCCATGAGCAACGCGCTACAAATGTCAGAGCAGCGTCGCGGTGGACGGTCTTTTTCACGAGTCACCAGATGAAAGTCGTCTACAACTGGCTGAAGGACTTTGTCGACGTCACCGCGCCGCCGCACGAGCTTGCCTCGCGCCTGGCGCTCTCCGGCAGCAATGTCGCCGGCATCGAAAACGGCCCGCATGGAGCCGTGATTGACGCCGAAGTCGGCTCCAACCGCCCTGACTGCCTCGGACACCTGGGCCTTGCGCGCGAAGTCGCAGCGATTTACAAACTCGCGCTGAAACCAGTTTCGCCAAAGCCCAAGGAAAGCTCCGCAAAAACCAGCGAAGCCGTCCAGGTCGAAATCCAGGCGCCCGAACTTTGCGGCCGGTTCACGGCTCGCGTCATTCGCAACGTGAAGATTCAGCCTTCACCGAAGTGGCTGAAGGACCGCCTCGAAGCATCGGGCGTCGCCAGCATCAGCAATGTAATGGACATTTCGAATTACGTGATGCTTGAACTCGGCCACGCGCTCCACACCTTCGATTACGACAAAGTCCGCGACCACAAGATTGCCGTTCGTGCGGCGAAGCTCAAAGAAAAAATGCGCACTTTGGATGGCGTCGAGCGCGAATTCGACCCCGGTATCTGCCTGATTTCCGACGGAGACGGCTCGCGCGCCATTGGCATCGGGGGCGTCATGGGCGGCGCCGAAACGGAAATTTCTTTCTCGACGAAAAATGTTTTGATCGAGTGCGCCTGGTTCGACCCAGTGGCCATCCGTCGCGCCGCTCGTTTCCTGAAACTGCACACCGAAGCATCTACACGCTTTGGGCGCGGCGCCGATCCGCAAATGGCCGAGCTTGCTTCGCGCCGCTGCGCAGAATTGCTTCTTCAACTTGCGGGCGGAGAATTGCTCGCCGGTGTTGTCGACGTCTATCCCGGCAAACGCGCGCCGAAAAAGATTCAGGTCACTCGCAAGGAGCTTCTCCGCGTCATGGGCGCGGACGTTCCCGACAAGCAAATCGAAGCCAGCCTTACAGCGCTTGGTTTCGCTCCCGTTCGGGTGGATCAGAATCGCGGCGCGGAGGGCTCGCTCCTGGCCGCCTGGGAATGCACGCAGCCTTCTTGGCGCGCCGAGGTCGAGCGCGAAATCGATTTGATTGAGGAAATCGCTCGCATCTACGGCCTCGATAAATTCCCGCCGCGTTTGCCGGCCGCCCGCCAGGGAGCTGTGCGCTTGCCGCATCACGAAGCGGAGACGCGTTTGCGCGAGCGCCTCATTGGCTTGGGTTACCGCGAGATTGTAACGATTCCCCACGTTCCGGAGGGCCGGGACGCCCTCTTCCGCCCCGCCGGAGTTTCTCCAGCGCGTCTCGCGAATCCTCTCTCGGAGGAAGCCAGCGTGCTGAAAGCCACCGGCATCGTCACCATGGCCGCTGCCCTAGAGTGGAACCTCAATCACGGCCAGCGCAACGCGCGCCTGTTCGAAATCGGCCGCCACTATCGCTTGCAGGGAGATAGATCGGTCGAGACGCCGGTGCTCACCCTCGGTGCGACCGGCGAAGCTCGGCAAAAGCTTATTGACGACCCAAACGACAAGCCGCGCGAATATTCCTTCGCCGACCTGAAGGGGGCTGTTGATGAAATCGGTCAGCTAGCGGATGGTCGTGACACTCGCGGTTTCGCGTGGCACGACGGCGGCCCGGACTGGCTACACGCCGCCAAACGCGGGAAAATGCAACTCGGTGGCAGCAGCGTTGGCATAGCCGGACAGCTTGGGCGTCGTGTGGCCGATCGCCTGAAATTACGCCAGGACATTTTTCTTGCTGAGATTGAACTCGATCCACTTTACAATTCGATGGAAGCAGCGAAGGCCTCGCGCCGCTACGAGCCGCTTCCGCGTTTTCCTGCGGTCGAGCGCGACTTCTCGCTTTTGCTCGCGGACGGAATTACCTTCGCCCAGATTTCAGAATCCATTTGCTCGCTCAACATCCCGGAGGTCACTGCTATTACGGCCGTCGATCTATTCCGCGGAAGAAATGTTCCCGCCGGAAAATACTCCTTGCTCGTGCGCGTGACCTTCCAGAGCGGCGACGCCACGCTAACCGAAAGCCAAATCAATCACTTCGTCGGCAAGATTACAGCCGTCCTGGAGCACCGCCACAAAGCCCAGCTCCGCAGGGGCTAAACAGTCAGCTGCCCGTGCTCTCGCGAAGTCATTTCGAGAGAAGCGAGGAATCTGGTTTTCTTTGTCGATCAAAACAGCGATAGCTTTGCAAGAATAATCCCGTGCGGCCTGTCTCTGCGCTACAATTCCGCCCCATGAGCGCACCGGTAAAAGTCCAAATCTTCGGCCAGGTCTACTCCATCCTCGGAGAACTGGAAGAAAAGTACGTCCAAAAGCTCGCGAAGTACGTGGACGAAAAAATGCACACCATCGCCGAAGCTACCGGCATCGTGGACACCCAGAAGCTCGCCGTCCTCGCGGCGCTGGCCATCGCCGACGAGTTTCACAGCCTCAAGACGGAACTCACCGAGGAAGAAGAAATGCTCCGCGAGCAGGCCGAACGCTGTCTAACCCTTGTCGAGCGCGCCCTCAAGCAAACCGCCTGAAATCGGTCTCGATAGGGCCATCCGCTCTCTGTGCGCGCCCCTCCAAGTATAATGTTCGTTCGACCTGAGGAGACTGGTTCATGCGCTACCGCCGCTTCGGCCGCACCGGATGGAACGTCAGCGAAATTGGATACGGCATGTGGGGCATGGGGGGCTGGAGCGGGTCCGATGACAAGGAGTCAATCGAATCGCTTCAGCGCGCAGTGGATCTCGGTTGCAATTTCTTCGACACCGCCTGGGCTTACGGTGACGGCCACAGCGAGCAGCTTCTTGGAAAGACTCTTCGCGCGAACAAGAACAACGCCGCTGCTTGCGGGCCCGACAAGAAACTCTACGTCGCTACGAAAGTGCTGTCGAAGAACCGTTGCTGGCCTTCTCGCTTCGAATACTCCTTCGACGACAGCTACCCGCCCGACTACATCTTTGAGTACGTGGACAAAAGCCTCAAAAATCTCGGCGTCGAAACGCTCGACCTG
>Ga0126376_10000288_pt1 | contig 23695 bp, 19 predicted proteins | sample PanSoiMetPlot_15_FD_92760 | JGI IMG/M metagenome (GOLD analysis project Ga0126376, IMG submission 92760) | Tropical forest soil microbial communities from Panama - MetaG Plot_15 | ecosystem: Environmental > Terrestrial > Soil > Tropical forest > Bulk soil | place: Panama | collected 2016-02-17 | reverse complement strand
CATAGCGGAACGACTGGCCGCCGCCCCAGCAATAACCAGTGACAACCACTTTCCCATTCGCAGCCGGCAACTTCGAAACGTAGTCAGCCACCGCATTCAAATCCGCCGTGATCTGATCCGGCGGCAGATCGCGAATCGCCTGGCCCACTCCGTTACGATCGAGAGAGCTGGTGCCGCCGCCGTTTGGTCCCATCCCCGAAAGCAGATCCGGCGCGATCGCGATGTAACCCGCTTCGGCAAGTTCGTCGGTCAAACTCTGCACCCAATCGCTCATGCCGAAGATCTCATGGATCACAACCACTGCCGTCGCTTTATTCTTACTTTCCGGATAGACCATAAAACTGTTCACTTCGCGCGTGCCGTTTTTTACTTTCACCCACTCCTGGTGACGCGGCGATTTCGCCAGCCGCTGCTTGGCCCAGTCCTGCGACACCATCGGATCCGCATCTCCTGGTGTCGCCGCCGGCGTGTTGTGATGATGGTTTCCATTGTCCTGCGCGCACGCGGGCACGGTGCACAGCAGCATCAGCATTAACAAACTCAAACTGGATCTCATTCTCACGTAAGCTCCTTTACCTCATGTTCATTTCTCGATCTCAAAGTCGATCCACTGGACCACCGGAACTGGCTTGGGCTTCCCATCATTCTCGACAATGACAACCTGCAAATAATAATTCCCGGGTTCGAAGTTCGGAGTGAGCTTGATCTTGCCGTTGGTAAACACGCGACTCAAGTCCTTCTGATTAGAAGCAGCGATCGTCACTTCCGGTCCCGAATACACATTTTTGCCATCGCGGAAGAGCATGACATTCATCATCAGGTTACGCAGTTGTCCGGTCTCATTCGCGGCGTTGTAGATGTTGAATCCGAAATAGAGATCGTCGTTTTGCCTGAAGCGCCGCGCGCCTGCATTCGAAACCGTTTTGTCTGCGTTCGGTAGCCCCAGGATGATGCCGGAAACCGCCGGTCTCTTGTTCCTCAAATCCGGCACGAGCACAAACTGGCCCGCCGATCCTATTCGCGACGACGGACGATCCCGCACAGCCAGACGCGCCTGGTATGTCCCAGCGCGTTTCACCGGCATGTCAAAGCTCAATGCGATTCCGTTAGCCATTGCCTGTTTGTAATCGGGTTCAGACAAACTCACGGTGGCGCCACGCTTCATCTGCTGGGCGATCGCGCCGTTGTTGCCAAAGACGACGCCGTGCAGCTCGATCGAACCCTGATATCGTCCATTAACAGGCGTAAATGTCAGATTCTTTGCGTCGATGTAGACAAATGATCGCACGAGCGAACCGGCCGCTGGGTCTTCGAGAAAAAATGAGGTCATGTCGACTTCGATATCCTGCGCGATAAAAGGCGATGCGAGCGCGAGATTGGTAAGGTCCTGGGTTGACGGACGTTTTGCGTTCGCTGCTTCGTCTTCAGTGACGCCGAAAAATCCGAAGCGCGTTCTCAGATTCATTCCGGACCGCTTCACCCTGGCCTTGATGTGATGGAAACGTCGATTAAAAGTCTCTTCGCTTGGACGATAGCCGAGCAGGTAGTAGCCGCTCTGATCTTCCATAATCCGATTCAAGTCGTAGGAGTTTGAGTTACGGACCTGAAATCCACCGGTCTGTCTTGCGATCAACTCGGCGCCTTCGCGTCGTTGAAAGAGCATCTGTGACCGCATCGACAAGAGATTTGTTATTTGCCGTGGATCGCGGCCACTGATAGCGTCAGCAGCGGTTGGTCCGGTGTATTGCAGTCCTTGTGTGTCAACTGAATAGATCACGACCGAGGAGCGAATCGCCTTCTCTGCAATCTTCTGGAGTGATGCCAGGTAATTTGTTGAGTCGGCCGGCAGGGTTAGATCATCGTCATTGTTGCCTCCCGCGCCTTCCTGAACGCCCTGGTCCATCAGGAATTCATCCTGCGATTCTCTCGGAATGCTGTCGGACAGGAGCACCATCGATTTGCGTCCAGGAAGATAACCCATCGCGTCCACGATAAAGCGCAGGGATTTCAAGGTTGAAGAGTACGATCTGTACGCGCATGACGGTAAAGCATTTTGTCTCCCCACTGGCGAAAAGGCGTAAAGGCCCATGCGACTACAGATATTCCAACGCAACTGGTCCGCTGCTCGAGTCAGGATTCGCTTGTCGTTCGTGAACTGTTGCAGCGCGCCCATCACTCCACCGGTGCGAATAATTGCCACGAGGTCGTTTGGCTGTAACTGCTCCGCTACAAACTTGCGCAACTGCTTTCTCACCTGGGCCATGCTTTCCGCCGACAGGCCGAGATCGTCTACGACAAACGCGATCGTTCGCCGCGCCTCATTCGGTTTTACCGGGGCATACGGAACGACGCCCGGGGTCTTCTTGTCGGCGGTCGCCGGCTGTGGAGTGGAGTTGGGAACGTTGGAAATATACGCGAAGCTCGTGATGGTCTGGGGTTTCCCATCTTCAAAGATTTCGAAGTCTTCCGGCTTTAAATTCGTCACCGGTTTACCGTCTTTGGTAACGACCGCATCGACCTGCACGAGGTTCGTAGTGATTTTGACGACCTCGTCCTTATCGTCGCTTGCCGGTTTTTGTGTTTGAGGTGGAGTTTGGGCCGGTGCGGGCGAAATGACGCAGAGCAACAGCAGCAGTGCGAGGGATGCTTTGATATTCATCGGGAGAAGTCTCCTGTAACGCTAACGTCGTCCAGGGAGAGTTGGGATCCACCAGTGTAAATCAGAATCTGCAACGTGCAAAGAACAAAGGGCGTTATAAAGCACTACAAATTCGATGGTCTAAGGTGTATTATCTTGCGCGCTTTGCTATCCTGAATCCACGGAGCACCAAAATGTTGAAATCTCTCCTCTTAATGATATGTCTTGTGACTGGTCTCTTAGTGCTTTCCTGCACGAAGGCGGAAACGAATAAAAATGCGGCGCCGGCGAACTCGAACGCGGCCGCGCCGGCAGGCTCGGTGTCAACCAACAAAAACACTAACTCCACCGCCGCCACTGCCGAAAAGATCGGCGTCGAGGAATGCGACACGTTCCTGACGGCCTACGAGAACTGCGTTACCACGAAGGTTCCTGAAGCGGCTCGGGCGCAGTATCAAAGCTCAATCAATTCTCTACGCGCGAGTTGGAAGAAACTGGCTGATAATCCGCAAACGCGAGGAACGCTCGCAGCGGCGTGCAAGCAGTCGCACGATCAGACCCGCACTGCTCTTAAATCATTCAACTGTACGTTGTAGTTAGTTGAACGAGACTTGCATGCAAATAGGTCATATAAATCCTGTATGACCTATTTGACCTATATCTCTATCTCATCGTCATTATCGCGGCCCAGGTCTCGATGCCGTCCCAAAGATTCTGAATGCGAATGTTTTCGTTCTCAGCGTGCTGGTTGTTGTCGTAGTTCGCGATCGGGACGGAAATGGTGACGGTCTTCAGTCGCTCCGTGATGATCGAGAGCGGCAGACTCCCACCCGAAGTCGGTAACAGCACAATCTTGTCCGGCGACGTGGATTGCACGGCGTTGATGACCGATTTCGATATCGGCAGGTCCATGCGCGTGCGATCGGCGTTGTAACCACCGGGTCGAACATGAAGGCGCGCGAGCAACGGATACTGCGCTCGCTCAGCGTCCGTCGGCTCGCGATCGGTGATGAAATAACCCTGCTTGCGAATGTGTTCGAGCAGTCGCTGCACCTGGCGCTGATAATCGTTTCCCTTCACCAGTCTCAGATCGAGCACGGCAGTGGCCGTCGTGGGAATAACATTTCGAGCGAGAGCGCCAACGTCGCCGCTCGCGAAGCCGTTGATGTTCAGTGAAGGCTGATTGATCACTTCCATCAGCGTCTTGCCCGCGTTCTCCGTGCGCTTGATTCCCAACTGCTTCTTCAGTTCTTCGTCATACTGCGGCGATTCGGCAATGGCGCGACGCTCGGCGACACCGAGAGGTTCGACATCCGCGTACCAACCATCAATCGTTACACGTCCATCGTCGTCTTTCATCGAAGCGAGCAGACGCGCAAGCAGATTGGCGGGGTTCGGCGACCAGTTTCCGTAATGACCGCTGTGCAACGGACGCTTCGCGGCATACACCGTGAGGTCGACGTTGATGTCGCCACGCGCGCCGAAGACGACCTGCTTGCGTCCGGACTGATGCACTGGTCCATCACAGATGATCCACACATCAGCTTCGAGTAGTTCCTTGTTGCGATCGATGATGTCGCCGAGATGCGGCGAGCCGGCTTCTTCTTCTCCTTCAAAGAAGAACTTGATGTTCGACGTCAGCGCGATGCCTTTTGCTTTGAGCGCGCTAAAGGCAGTGAGAATCGCCATCACGCCGGCTTTGTCGTCGGAGGCAGAACGAGCGTAAATACGCAACTCCGGGTCAACTGGATCACTCTCGGATGGAGCACGATTGTATGCACCCGCTTCGCGCACGGTTGAATAAACAGGTTGCCACGGTGATCCGGAAGTCCACTGCAATGGATCTGTTGGCTGTCCGTCGTAGTGTGCATAAACGAGGATGGTGCGTGTGGCGCCGGGAGTTTTCCACTCACCGTAAACAGCGGGCGGAGAGTTTTCACCTGTAGCTTCCAACAGTCGTGGATTCAGGCCGCGATCCTTCATCATCTGGACGATGCGGCCCGCGTTCTTGCGAATGTTGACTACATCGGAAGCAACGTTTGGAATCGCGAGCAGCGTGGTGAACTCTGTCAGTATCTGGTGCTCGTTGGCGCGACGATATTCACGGACCTTTAACTGTGTCGTTTGCGCGAACAGGGGCAGTGGCAGGAGCAGCAGGAGGAGAAGCGTGCGCAGCATGCGCGGGATTATAAGAAATAGGTCCTATAAGTCCTATAGGACCTATTGTTTCTTCATCAAGTCGAGAACCGCGGAGGTCATCGCCTTCACGCCTGTTCGCAGCGTCGGCTCAGGAACGGGCGCGAACAACGCCGAATGCAGTCCCGGCAACGCCACGCCCGATTCGCGGCTCGCTTTCACCTTCGCAGGGTCCGACGCGCCGAGCCAGAAGATCGTGGTCGGAATCTTCTGGTCCATACTGAAGTAACCAAAGTCCTCACTCGCCATCATCGGCGGCATCTTCACGACATTCTCGTCACCCAGCGCCTGCTTGAAAGTAACCACCAGCCGTTCAATCAACTGCGGATCGTTGTAAGTCGATCCCGTACCTTCGGAGACTTTTACCATCGGCGCGCGATCTTCCGGGATGCCTGCGGTCATTGCCACGCCCTTAACAATCCGCTCGATCGAAGCAAGTATGTGTTTCCTCACTTCTTCCTTGTAAGTGCGCACAGTCAATTGCAGGTTCACTTCGTCGGGAATGATGTTGTAACGCGTGCCGCCATGAATCGATCCGACTGTAACCACTGCGGGCTCGAGCGGCGAATTTTCGCGACTCACGATCGTCTGCAACGCCATCACCACCTGCGCCGCGACAACGATCGGATCCTTGGTCGTTTCCGGCGCCGAGCCGTGACCACCGACGCCTCGGATCTTGATATCGATCGAAGTCGCACTCGCCATTGCATAACCCGGCGTGTAACCGACCTTGCCCGTTTCCAGCTCAGGTTTGTCGTGCAGCGCGATCGCGAAATCAGGCTTCGGAAAGTTTGCGTAAAGATTGTCGCGCAGCATCGCGTTCGCGCCGTCGCCGGTCTCCTCCGCCGGCTGGCCCAACATGATCAACGTTCCGCTCCAGCGACTCTTCAATTCCGTCAGCATCTTTGCCGTGCCGAGAAAACTGGTCATGTGTATGTCGTGACCGCAGGCATGCATCACGTTCACTTCAAGACCGGTATCGTTCTTGGTCTTGACCTGACTCGCATACGCGAGGCCGGTCTTCTCTTCAACCGGCAACGCATCGAGCTCCGTTCGCACGAGGACGGTTGGACCAGGACCATTCTTCAAGACCCCGACCACGCCATAACCGCTCCACTGCGCGTTTTGATACTTGCCGATGCGCTCGGTGACGGTGAATCCGAGTTTGCGCAACTCACCGGCGACGAAGACCGAGGTCTTCTCTTCGCGATGACTGAGTTCGGGCGCTGCGTGAAGATTTCTGTAGGTGGTTAACCACGAAGCGATGTCGCGATCGATCATCGCGTCGAGCGTAAGCTGTTGTGCGTTGATGCCGACTGCGAGCGCGACAAAGATCGCGCCCACGAGGAGTAGTTTGCGCATGTATGACTCCAGAAGGTTGGATTTTGCCGCAGATTTACGCGGATGAACGCTGATCTGATCAGCGTTCATCCGGGCAAATCTGCGGCAAAACTAAAACGAACTTTATGGTTTCGGCGGCAATGGCTTTTGCAGTGCGCCCTTGATGAACTCCGTCATGCCCGCGTCTTGGCCATCGTGTCGAAACTTATAGTAGGTCGACAACTTCGCGGTCCAGTCCGTTCGATTCTGTTGCGTCTTTGGATCTGTCCCCGCAGCCGCGATCGCGCGTGCGTAGGCGTCGATGATTCGATCCATGACCACGTTCAGCTTCTCCAACGCAGCCTTGCTTTCGGGCGTCTCAGGTTTGTTTGCGTACTTCGCCTGATACTCCGTCGACAGCGTCTTGTATGGACCAGACTCATAAGCCACTGCCAGGAAGTAGTAGGTTGACGCAGTTTTCTTGATGTCACTTTCAAGCTGTGCCGCTTTCAGCAACGAATCGATCGCCTGGTTCGGATCGGTCTTGAGCGTCAGGAATCCGACGGCATAGTGGAGATAAGCCAGTGTGTCGTCTTTGCCTTTGAACGGCGCCCAGTCGGCAGGCGCCTTGCCGGATTCGATTTGCTGAATCGCTTTGCGCGCGTAGTCGAGAGCGGTGGTGTTGAACTGTTCATTCTTGGCTGACGCCGCGAGATAGCCGGCATAACCAAGGTCGATCTGCACGCGCAGGTTGTTTGGTTCCTCGGTCAGAATCTTCGCGCCAGTGTCGAAGGCTTCGGCGAAGTTCTTCTGATTAATCAGACCCGGAAGAGAATTCTTGCGCTCGTCGCTTTCGTAGGCATGGACCCACTTCTGCAAGTAATCAACGTACTGGTCTTTATCTTTCTGGTACTTCTGGAGGTAATCGCGGGCAGCCTGATAAGCGACGGTTGGATTCGGCAACCGGTTGTCCACAAACCGTTTGTAGATCTCGATCTTGACGGGATCGTCAGTCTCCTGGGCAAATACCAGCGATTGCCGCGAGCCAAACGTCACCACTACCAGGGCAAGTAACGCAGCTAACGCCAACCTTCTTCCGAACAACTTCATATCGACTCTCCTCCGCTGCTGAGCTTCAGCACATCTCAAAGGGCTTAGACGCCGGGAAGCCCGTTAAGGGTTTTATCAACGTAAGGTTATAATTACTCTGCTTTCCCAGAAAATAGCACAGGACGAGCAGAAATTCAGACCCAAGGGAGACTGCAGGCGCACTAATGAGCGGCACAATCGAAAAACGGCCCGACCACATCAAATTCTCAGGTCGTATTTTATTTCTAACTGACGATACCAGCCTAATCCGCCAACAACTCGAAGCCGCCGGCGAAGCTGCCGCCACACTCGAAGCGGAGCTCGCAGCGCGTCTCAGCCGAGGCGACCTGCCGTTGATGAGCAACATCTCCACCGACGAGATAACACCGGGCTGGGTCTGTTTCTACTACGACGAAACGCTCGGGCAGTATGTCTACGTCGGCATGCGCGACGGCGCCGTCAAGAAGGACGAAGTGAAAAACGGCCGCTTTGCGGTTGTTGTCTCCGGACTGTCGAAAGGCTGCGGCTCTTCACGCGAGACTGCGCCGTACGCGGAGAAAGCGGCAGGCGTTCAGCTCGTCATCGCGCAAAGTATCGAGAAGATTTACGGTCAAAACTCACAGAATATCGGCCTCCTGACATCGACTGATTTCGGCTTGATCGAACGCATTCGCAGCGGTGAAGACATTCCGCTTTCGGAGTTCACCAAGGGTCTCGATCCGATCTCGCAGGACATCGTTTCGCACGGCGGTCTGTTCAACTACAACAAAGCACGACTCTCCGGAAAAGTGTCGCCGCCGCCAATCGAAACCGGATCACGTCCGATGACGATCGTTGAGAAGCTCATCGCGCGCCATGCGTTTGTGACCGCAGGAAAAATCGGACTCGAGGCGGTGAAGCCCGGTGATGCGCTGTTTGCGCTCGCGGACGTACGCTTCTCGCACGAGTACGTCACGCCGATGGCGGAGTCGCTCTTCAAACAGGCGCTCGGCGCTGATGCGCGCGTGTCGTCACCCGAATCGGTGTTTGCGTTTCGAGATCACCTGACGTTTCTCGGGCGTGTGATGTCGTCGAAACATCGTGAGATGGGTCTGCTTGAGCGAGCTGAAGGACTCGCGACGACGCAGCAGAGTTTCACCACGCAGCAAAAGATTCGCCTTTACGGCGAGAGTCCGGAAGGTGGCTCGGAAGCGATCTGCCATAACGCCGTTGTTGAAGATCTGGCGCTCCCGGGACAAATCGTGATCGGCACCGACTCGCACACGTGCATGGCAGGCGTACTTGGCTGCTTCGCGTTTGGCGTCGGATCAACTGACATGGCGAACGCGTGGTACACGAAAGACATTCGCATGCGCGTGCCGGAGACTGTGCGTTATGTCTTGAAAGGTAAGAAACGCGCGGACGTCGCAGCCAAGGATGTGATGCTCTTCATACTCGCGTCCGAGTACATGAAGACGAGCAAAGGCATCGGCAAAGTCCTGGAGTTTGCCGGCGAAGATTTGAAGAACTGGTCCATGGACGAGCGCGCGACGTTGACCAACATGGCGGTCGAGGCCGGCGGTACGACCGGAATCATCGAGCCTGATGAAGTGACGCTCGAATACATCGTGCGCATGCGCGGCCTCGACGCCGAGGAGGTGCGCAAAGGATTTACTTACAGTGATCCGGATGCTGAGTACGCGGCTGTTTTCGAAATCGACCTGGATGCGATCGGGCCGATGGTGGCGACGCCCGGCGATCCGCGCAACGGCATTCCCATCGAAGATCTCGAAGGCGAAGTTCGTATCGACGCGGCTTACGGTGGTTCGTGCACCGGCGGCAAGATGGCCGACATGGACATGTACGCGAAGGTGCTCGACAACGCGCTGGCTCACGGCAAGCGCGTGGCAAACGGCGTTCACCTGTACATTCAGTTTGGTTCGCAGAAGATCAAGCAATACGCGCGTCAGCGTGGCTACATCGAGATCTTCGAGCGCGTGGGGGCGGAGTTGATCGATCCTTCGTGTGGCGCGTGTATCAACGCCGGTCCGGGCGCTTCGCCGTCCGCGGAAACAGTCACGGTCAGCGCGCAAAATCGAAACTTTCCCGGACGCAGCGGTCCCGGCAAACTCTACCTCGCCTCACCATACGTCGTCGCCGCCTCCGCGATCGCCGGAAAGATCGTGGACCCGAAAGAGATTTTTTAGCCGCGGATTCCGCGGATGAAACTTTTCACCTCACCACCATCACTAACCTACCGAGAGCTACGATGAGCGCCTTGGCGGGAACCCTGATGAATAGTTCAGCAGACCTGGTTACGCGCGTGTGCCAGGGCGATTCCGATGCCTTTCGTCTGATTTTCGAGAGGTACTCGCGGCCCGTCATCAGTTTCATCTACGACATGGTCAACGACCGCGCGCTCGCCGAAGAACTGACGCAGGAAACTTTCGTCCGCGCCTTTCGAGCGATTCATACCATGCGCGCGGAAACAAAACTCTCCACCTGGCTATTTGGCATCGCTCGAAACGTCGCACGCGAGTCGCTCCGGGCACGAGCCCGCGCCAACAATCACATCGATCTCGCTGATAAGTCAGTTATGGATTTGAGTGATAACAAGCCGGAACCGGTCGCAGGTCTGCTCAGCAAGGAATTGAACGCGCTTGTCCACCGTTCGCTGGCCGCTCTCGACGAAGACAAGCGCCTCGTGTTCACGCTCAGAGTGCTGCATCAGTGCAGCTACGAAGAAATCGCGATGATCACCGGATTCTCGCTGGCCAAGTTGAAAACGGATTTGCACCGGGCACGCGCGGAGATGAGAAAGAGAATCAGTTCTTACGCTGGAGTCGGGTTATGAAGTGTGAAGTTTGTTCAGAGCTTTTGGAAGAATATCTCGACGGTGAGCTGGGCGCGCACGAGCAAGTGCAAATCGGTGACCACCTGATCGAGTGCGCTGACTGCTCCGCGAGTTTTGCGGTGTTGACTGCCGAACAGCAGCTATACGCGCGTTACGATCGCGAACTCGAAGTGCCGCCCTTTCTTTGGACCAGAGTGGCGGCGCACACCGTGGCTGACAGTCCGAAAGTGAGAGGCCTGGCGGCAATCCTCACGCGACCGCTTGCGAGCGTGATCGCGGCAGTGTTGCTCGCGATCGCAGTGGGAATCGTTTATTTGCTTTCGCGCCACCTAGAACCGAGTCCAACTCTCGCAGATTCAAACAAGCCGGCTCCCAGTCAACCAAAGAACAAAGAACCGGAACCGCAAAAGGTTCAGAAATCCGAAATCGTCGCCTCGCACCCGAAATCCAGACCACGCGTCAGACCAACAACCAATCACGCGCCGGCGGATCAATCAGACGTCCTGTCGTCGGATCTGGCTTACCTCGATATCGATGAGCAGGACACCGCGCGACACATCGAGCAAACGCAAAACCTGCTGCGGTCGATCAGAAACGTTCCCATCTCCGACAGCGACGAAGAGATCGACGTCACTTACGACAAAGCACTCTCGCGTCGCTTGCTGAACGAAAACGTCGTGTTGCGTCGCGACGCGGAGATGAAAGCGAAGTTCCCCACCAAGACGCTGCTTGCCGATCTCGAACCATTCCTGATCGACATCGCAAATCTGCCCGATCGCGCGCGGCCCGAGGATGTGCGCGCGATCAAGGAGCGAGTGCAAAAGACTGAGATCGTCGCCGCGCTGTTGGATTACCAGGACCGGGGCACAGTCAATCGTTAAGAAGAAGAGGCCAAAGAAATGTTGACACCAAGAATCGGAAAAGAGTTTCTCGTACTTGCGTTGCTCGTCCTCTCGAGCGGAGTGATGGTGATTGCGCAACAACGCAGCACGCAGCAGAGCGACGCCACCACCGTCTTTCGTAGTGCCCGTGACCTCATCACTGACGGTGAGTGGGCCAAGGCTCAGGAGAAATTCAGCGAGTACGTCGCTGCGTTTCCGAACGAGAAGAACCTCGACGCTGCGCTCTACTGGCTCGCCTACACGCAACAAAAGCTGGCGCGCTACGACCAGTGCCGCGCGACCATCGAGCGCCTGTTGGAGAAGTATCCAAATTCCACGTGGAGAGAAGATGGGCGCCTCTTGCTCGCACAAATAGCCGGGAGTTCCGCACTCGCCTACCAGGATCTCGTCACAACGCTGCAGGGAAAAGCGGCTGCGAAGGCGCTCGAAGATGCGGCGGTCATGTACTCGCCCGATACGCCTCTGGCGCCAGTGGCCGGTACGCCCATGCCTGCGCAGGTTGTGGGACTGGGTGAAGGCATTGGCGTTGGTGTTGGAAACGGGTCGGGGACCTGGACTCTGGAACCCTCGGTTGATTCCGACGACAACAACGACGATCCGTGCGAATTCAAGATTGTTGTGCTTCAGGCACTGTTCCAGACGGATCTGCAACGCGGCATCGTGGTCGCCACTGAATGGTTGAAACCGGGTTCGACGCAAACAGTGCGTTGCAAAGGCGCGGCGTTGACGTTGCTCGGTCGGAACGGCGGCAAAGCCGTCACGCCCGTGATTCTCGGTGTCGCGCGTAGCGAGCCTGATCTGAAACTGCGCGCGCGCGCCATCTCCACGCTCGGCGCGACCAACGACGACAGCGTGCTCGATGCGCTGCGCGACTTTGCACTGAATTCGCAGGAGAACGACATCGTCGAAGCGTCGCTCTACGCTTTGAGTAAACACACCGGTGAACGAGCGATCGCAGTCCTGAGTGACATCGGCACGAGCGGCAAGACAGTCGCGCAGCGAAAGCTCGCGATCCTGAGTATCTCCACTCGTCCGGGCGAACCTGCGGTCGACGCGTTGTTCCGGATTTACGATGCGGATCAGAGTGTTGAGATTCGGCGGACTGTGATTTCCGGTTTTGCTAATCGCAAGAGCGAACGTGCGGGCACCAGGCTCTTCGAAATCGCGCGCGGCTCTGACAACATCGAGCTTCGTAAAGCGGCCATCAGTGCCATCTCGAGACGCGGTGGTGATAAGGCAGCTGAGTTCCTGCTCAGTCTCTACGACTCGGAAAAGAACGAGGAGTTAAAGGATCAGATCCTCACCTCGCTGGGTTATGGCAGCGCGTTCTACGTCACTACGCCGCTCGCCGTTAGGTCGGGACAAACAGCAATCGCCTACCCCGCGATAAACGGCAGCAGTCGCATGAACGATCAGCGCGTAATTACGAAACTGATCGAGATCGCGCGCAATCAAAAGGAACCGATGGAACGTCGCAAGCGTGCAATCGGCTGGTTGAGCCGCAGTAAAGATCCGAAAGTGCTTGAGTTTCTCCAGGAGCTGCTTAAGTAAGCCGCGGATTAAGGCTGAATAACGCGGATCAGAAGCATGACTTTGAGCAAGGATTAATTATGAGTAGCTCAATTAATAATCTCGACAGTCTGAAAGAAGCGGCGCTGACGCTGATGCGTGAAGTGGAGTCGCTCGCGAGCCGGCAGGAGCCGCAGGCCAACGGGAATTTGGGATTACAGGAAGAAATGCAGCGCTATGAAAGCGAACTGATTCGCCAGGCGCTGCAGCGCACACACGGTAATCAACGACGTGCGGCGCAATTGCTGGGAGTGAAAGTGACAACGCTCAACTGCAAGATCAAGCGGCTCGGTATTCAAACCAACTAAGGTCCGGGCGCGAAGTAGGATCGCCGCCCGTAAATCTGGTATTCGGGGTGGCCTTTCACCTGGAAGTCGATCTTGCGTCGCTTGCCGTTGCGTTCTTTGTTGGTGGGATAGTAGCCGACGATGTAACGCTGATTGATGTCAGAAAAAATTCGTGAATAGATCGCGTCCGCCTGTTCCGGCGTTTCCAGAAACTCAGTCCAGCCGCCCGTCAATCCTGCCACACCGGACAACGCAGACTGCAGCTTTTCAGTGTCTTGAGCCTGCCACATTAGATTGATCAATTCATTGTTCTGATCTCGCCTGCTCCGCAGGTCTTTCAATCTGGCGCTGAGGGCAGGCGACATCTTTTTCCACATCTCTTCAAGCTGTCGCTGCTGCTCATTCATGACCTTTGCTACCTGCGATTCAGGCGGTAAGCCCAGCAGTTTGATCCCCGGAACTACGGTGTACACTGTCGCTCGCGACCGCTCGACCGCCCGATACAGATCGTCAAGACTAAACTCGGTCTTCGCCTTCACCAGCAGTTTGTCGTGAAAGGCGATTCTACCTTTCGCAACCTCAAGCGCTTCGCCGGTCAACCCGTCCGGCATAGTCATGCGGATAACCGGATTTCGTAGAGAATAAGCCTCGTCGCCATCCGTTTGAAAGATGATGATCGGGCGCACGTCCTCATCATCGAAGGCTTCATTCAGCGTGGCCATCAGCGCACTGTACTGCTTGCTGCGTCCGAAGCGTCGTACGTCCGAGCCAAAGTAAAAGACTGAATCCGCCTGGGTTCGTTCTACCAACTGATCGAGTTTGCTCTTCAGTTTCTTCTTGTCGGAAGTGAAGTCGTGGATCAACTCCACGTCATCGGTGACGATGGCCATCACGTCTTTTGGTCCGAGTTTGTCAACCAGCACCTTGGCTGCGTCGATGCTGTTCTTCAGATACGGCAGTTGACTGCCGCTGTAGTCAATGATCAGGACGATCGTGCGCGGCACGTTCACATTGTCGCCGGTGAGGAAATGGCCGACTGTCTGCGGCGTGTCGTCTTCGGCGATTGAGAAATCAGCGGCCGTCAAACCAGCGACGCTGTTGCCGCGCTGGTCCAACACCAGCAACTCGCAACTCACCAGCGAGGTATCGATGCGGACAACGTCGTCTTCGGAATTTGCAACGTCCGCTGTCTGCACGGCCGCATTTTTCTGCGGATCCCACTTGAGTCGCTTGAGACTCGAACCAAAGTCTTTGATCTTTTTTCGTTTATGAGGTGCGGGAGTCTGACCGAATGAAATCGCAAACAGACTGACAATTAAGACCAGAATCTGTGCAATCTGTGGGTAAGATCGTTTCAAGGCCTTGAAAGCTCAGCCACAATCTCTCTCGCTGCCGCGCGTGCTTCTTCCACTTCGTCCGGCTTGAACGAGACCGCGCCGACCACAGCGTGACCGCCACCGCCGTAGCGCTCGCAAATCTTGGCGATGTTGTGCGTGCGCGGCACGGGCGCCCACGGATTTGAGCCGACCGAGATCTTTGTGCGTTGCGGACCACGCGTCAACGCCACCGAGTAAGTGGTCTCGGGATGAAGATAGTAAGGAATGAACTTGTTGAAGCCCTCGTAACCTTCGTCGATCAGGTCAAACTGGACCACGCCGTTCGCGCTGGTTGCTTTGCGTCGCACGGTTTCCAGCGTTTCGAGATGCTGCTTCAGTATCGGTTGGAAACGACGTTGCACTTCCGCGCTCGTTGCGACTTCCTCGAGCGAGTGAGTGACGAGGTCGCGAATGATAGTTTCGATGAAAGCGTCGTCGGGATCGGCTTCGATCACCTGCATCAGTTGCAGGGCCGGCTCTTTTAACTCGACGCACTGCGCCGGCGACTCGTACAACGCGCCGTCGATAACGTGAGCCCAGTGGACCAGGGATTGGATTGGATCGACGTTGAATCCGAAACGTTCTTGCGTGACGTCTGCAATAAACTCCGTACACGATTTCCGATTGGGATCGAGAAACTTCCTGCCTGATTTGTCGGCACGTAAGTGCGCTTCGTCTTCCGGAGTTAAGAATGCAGACTCGTGATGATCGAACCACCAGGTGAGTCTTTCAGAGGCAGCGTATTTGAAGTCGACGATGGCATTCTCGTCGGAATCAAACATGGCCAGGTCAAACAAGTTACCAGGCCGGTGCAACAGTCCGGTGTACCGGACCTCAGCCTCGGGATGGACGCGTTCTTTGTAGAAGCGAGTGAAAGTTGCCGCTGAAGCAACGCCGTCGAAGCAGTGACCGTGATAAAGGACTCGGAGATTCATTTGAAATTAGCCGCGGATTCACACGAATTAACGCGGATTAGTTTTCTAATCCGCATCAATCCGTGACAATCTGCGGCCTTAATTCTTACACGGCTGGATCACGGTTGCGGTCGGGGATCCCACTTTCGAAGCGATAAACTTGTCAACTTCATCCTCGACCAACTCGCCGTTCACGACGAAAGCCTTTTCGGTGAGCACTTCGCCGGTCTTAGTGATCTTGTCAGGCTCGATAAAGATATTCCACGGTGAGCCCCAGTTGCGCGTGTCGCCGGTGAGCTGGCGATATGCGTAATGCAGAGTCTTTAACTTCTCGTCGCGAGTCTGTGATTCCGCGACAACCGGATACGGTGGGTCTTTCTCGCCGAAGAAGGTATAAGTGTCTCCGGAGCTCGCGTACTCGCTGACTCCAATGACCTGAAAACCCTGCGCTTTGTACTTCTCATACAACTTCGCGGCGATCGGCGCCTCGTTGCGCCAGTTACCGCACCAGGGCGCGAAGTAAACAATCATTACCAGCTTCTTCCCGGCTATCAAGCTGCGCAAATCTTCGTCTTTGGCGGTCGTGATATTCGGCAGCTTCCAAGTCTTGTAGTTCACCGTTTTCTCAACTAGCGGCGAGTACTCGTGACTCGTTTGCGCGCGCGCCACGCCGGCGGAAATGACGAGTGCGAGAATGGAGAGGGCGAGTGACAGTTTCTTCATGGTAATTACTCCGTTGAACTGCTTACGGTTAATTAGCGGCGCTGGCAGTTGCGGGCGTTTCGGCCAGCAGCGGTTTTAATACCGCTTCCCAGCCAGCTTTGTCTTTGGCTCCGATGATCTTTTGCCGGATCCTTCCCTGTCGATCGATCAGGTAAGTGGTCGGCAACGCCTGCGTCGGGAATTTTACTTTGGCGTCGTCGCCACCGAGCAACACTTCGTATTTGAACTCTGCGACTTTCTTCTGATACGCATTGACGCCATCGACGGTATCGTCGAGAGACGCGCCGACAATCTTCAACCCTTGCGATTGTAGTTCCTGCTGAAGTGCGTTGAGCGCCGGGATCTCTTCGCGGCACGGGATGCAGTAAGTGGCCCAGAAGTTCAGCAGCACGACCTGGCCCTGGAGTTCTTTCAAGTGAAACGGTTTGCCGGCGAGCGTTTGAAACTCGGCGTCAGGCACTGGTTCGTAGGTTGTCGCGGCAGGCTTTGGCGGCTCAGCGGGTGTGCTCTTGAGCTTCAGCAAGCCCTCGAGATTTGGAATCCACGCCATGAATTTTGAACTTGCCAGCGCGGTTCCCCTTCCGCTCATGATGAGCAGGCCTACAGCAATCAAGATCACACCCGAGACAACTTCGACCTTGTGCAGGTGCTTGCGAAAGCTCTTGTAGAAACTCAGAAACTGATTGATTCCCAAGCCCGTGATCAAAAACGGGACTGCAAGACCAGCGGAATAGAAAGCCGAGAGCACGAGACCGCTGCGCCAGCCACCACTCGTCGCTGCGAGACCGATGATGCCGCCAAGAATCGGACCAATGCACGGCGTCCAGCCTGCCGCAAAAGCAATTCCGAGGGCTATCGAGCCTAACACGCCGTGCGGTTTATCGTTTGAAAAGACGCGTGTGTCTTTGTACAACGCGGGGATCTTGAGCAGTCCGATCAGTTGCAGACCAAAAGCGATGATGATGATGCCACCGACTATTCTGACTGCCGGGTTACTCGTAATCGCGGAGCCGACCAGTCCAGCCGTGGTGCCGAGGAACAGAAAGATGATTGATAACCCGGCGTTGAACGCCAGCGAGTTGACGATCACCGCGCGCCGGTTAGTCGTCCCTTCTTTCAGACCGTCGATACTGACGCCCGAAATCAGCGAGATGTATCCCGGCACGAGTGGCAACACGCACGGCGAGAGAAACGAGAGTATGCCCGCGGCAAACGAAATCGCGATGTTGAGTATTGAAATGCCTTCCATAAAACTTATTACTTAGCCACAAAAAGGCACATAAAGCACAAAAGATTTATTTTGTGCCTTTTGTGCTTTTTTGTGGCTGATCTTCATTAACTAACTTCTCAATCAGTTGACCAAGTAACTGAATCTCTCCTTCGCTGCCGCCGAACGAGATGTAGCGCAGCACGCCCTTGCGATCGATCAGAAACGACGTCGGAATCGAAAACACGCCGTAGTTGAATTCGTCCGTGTTTCCATCCGTGACCACGAAACCATACGGCAGCCCCTGGCGTTTGCGGAAGTAACGCAGGTAGTCGAGCTCTTCTTTCGGCGTCACAGGCCTCTGTTCAGCTTGTCCATAGTACTTCGTCACGCCCAGAATCACGAGTCCTTTGCTCTTATATTTGGTCTGCCAGCGCGCCAGGTTCGGCAACGTGTAACGGCATGGACCACACCAGGGCGCCCAGAAATCCAGCAACACCACTTGGCCGCGGAGATCCGTCAGTTTCTTCGGCTCCTGTTCGACCCACTCGCTGCCGGTAAGCTCCGGTAATGCTGTGTTTGACGACGAGAGACTCGCGTCAAAAAGCTGGTCAGGATTCACCTTTGGGTCGAGTCGCAACAGCCGCTCCGTCACGTCCCTGTAGAGATGCGCTGAAGGCAACTGGATCGATAAGCGTCGCAGGTCGGTTAACGCCACCACCGCAAGCTCCTTCTGATTCGATCTCAAATAAGCATCGGCCAGAAGCACCGCCGATTTCGTCAGCATCTCATCGCGCCGGAACACTTCGCCTTTATTCGTCTCGACGAACGTCTTCGACGCTTCCCACATCTGCTTCGCATGTGCGCTCATCGACGCGTAGTCTTTCGCACGCATGTACGCGTCAGTGATCAGCAGTTCCATGCGATAACGATCGTCAGCATTCTGTGGCTGATGGCGCGCATACGATTCGACCGCCGCGTTCGCTTCCGGAATCAGATCTTTCTTAATCGCGTACAGAACCACGACGTTGCGCGCCGTTTGCGCTTTTTGTCCGTCCGGATCTTTTTTCAGGAACAGATGCATCGCAGCGAGTGAGGCATCAGCGTTGCCGGCGAGGTGATGCAACAGGCCGAGGTAGTAGACGTCGTCGTTCTCCAGGGATGAGCGCGCTTGCAGGATCGCCGCGTTCTTGATCGCGAGGTCTTTCTGCTCTTTTTTCGTTTGCGCCTCGAGCTTTGGATCGTAAGGCAGCTTCTGCTTGTTGAACTCCTGGTACATGCGTCCGAGATAACCGTTCGCATCTTCGTAAAGCGCTTGTGCTGTGCGGTTATCAGACTTCGATTCGGGCTTGCCGCTGGGAGCGAGTCCCTGGGCAAACGCCGACACAGTGACAAAGGAAATCAAAACTGAGGACAAAATTGCAGAAGTCATCTTAAACGGACACTACAGGTTGAGAGCTAAAACGATCGGGACTAAAAGGAGCCAGCAATGGCGAGGTTGCCCGCGCGACGATTGCTTCCGAAATCAACTCGGCCGTCAGCGGCGCGAGTAGGATTCCGTTTCGGTAATGCCCCGTTGCATAAAAGAGCCCGTCAATTTCACCACAAGGCCCCAGCACAGGCAAACCGTCAGCGGCTCGCGGCCGCAGTCCAGCCCACGTATCGATGATCGGAAGGTCCTTGACGACAGGTGAGATCTCCAGTGCCTGCCGCAAGATCGTCGCGATTCCGCCGGCAGTGACTCGCCTCGCGAAACCTGCGTTTTCACTCGTAGATCCGGCAAGTAAACGGCCGTCCTGTCGCGGCACGAGATAACCACGCGGGCTGAAGATCACGTGCTTTGTTAACTGAGGTTTCGACTCGAGGCACACCATCTGGCCGCGCACTGGCGTGACTGCGGGATTCGGAACTGATTGCAGGAGAAAACTGGACCACGCACCTGCCGCAACCACCACCGTCTGGCAGTAAACGTTGCCGCGGCTTGTCTGCACGCCGGTGATTCGATGGCGTTCGATGACCAGCTTTTCTACCGTTGTTTCAGTGAAGACTTTAACGCCGAGCGCGTTGACACTGTTCGCCAGCGCTGTGATTAAGCGCCGATTCTCGACTTGGATGTCGTTCGGAAAACGCAACGCGCCAAACGTCGCTTCGGAGATGCAGGGTTCCAGCTCACGCGCCGCGGCGGAGGTCAGCAGTTCGACCGCGAGTCCCACAGTAGTCTGCCAGTGATACCGCTGCTCGATGTCTTCGTAGTCGTGTTCGTTGAGGGCGAGATAAAGCGTTCCCGTGGTGTCGAGTTCGATGTCTATTCCCGTCTCATCACGCAACTCGACAGCAAGCGACGGATACAGGTCACGACTGCGACACGCGAGAGCAAAGAAGTCGTCGTGACCATCGGCTTCAACCTGCGGCAGCAGCATGCCACCGGCAGCCGACGACGCCTCCGACCCCACGTAACTTCTCTCCAATAGCCAAACTTCGCGCACACCGCGCTGTGCAAGTGCACGCGCAACGGATAGACCAATCACGCCTCCACCGATGATTACAACGTCCGCACTTCCTTTGATAGACGCCATTTGGTTACTATCCAGAAATGCATCCTATCACACTGATTCCCGGCGACGGCATTGGCCCCGAAGTCGCTTCCAGCGTAGTGCGAATCATCGAAGCGTCCGGTGTTGACATTCAATGGGAAACGCATTACGCGGGCGCCCAGGCACTCGAAAAATTCGGCGAAACACTGCCGCAAGTACTGCTCGATTCCATTCTGCGCAACAAGGTCGCGCTCAAGGGTCCGATCACCACACCCGTGGGCAAAGGTTTTACGTCCGTCAACGTTGGCTTGCGGAAGACGTTGGATCTTTATGCGAATTTGCGGCCGGTGCGAGCGTTGCCGAATGTGCCGTGTCGTTATCCGGAACTCGATCTGATCGTCGTCAGAGAAAACACGGAAAGTTTGTACGCCGGGTTGGAACACGTGGTGGTGCCGGGTGTGGTCGAGAGTTTGAAAATCATCACCGAGAAGGCATCGACGCGAATCGCGCGTTTTGCTTTTGAACATGCGACACGTGAGTCGCGAAAGAAAGTGACGGCGGTTCACAAGGCCAACATCATGAAGCTTTCCGATGGCCTGTTTCTGAACTGTATCCGCAAAGTGAGTGAGGACTATCCCGGGATCGAGGCGGATGACAAGATCGTCGATAACGCCTGTATGCAACTCGTGATGCGACCGGAACAGTTTGACGTCATGCTGCTCGAGAATCTTTACGGCGACATCGTTTCGGATCTGTGTGCTGGGCTGGTCGGTGGCTTAGGACTCGTGCCGGGAGCGAACATCGGCGAGAAGGGTGCGGTGTTCGAGGCTGTACACGGGTCGGCACCGGATATCGCGGGACAGGGGATCGCGAATCCGACGGCGCTGTTGCAGTCGGGGATCTTGATGTTGCGGTACATCGGCGAGCGCGAGGCTGCGGATCGCACTGAGAATGCGATGCTCGCCGTGTTTGAAGAGGGCAAGGTGCGCACGCGCGACATCGGCGGCACCGCGAAGACCGCTGAGTTTGCGGATGCGATCATTCAAAAGATGGTATAGGACCAATCGGACCTATTTCATCAACGTTTCGATCTCCTCGGCTTGCTTTGGCACCTTGTGCGTCAGCACGCGGGGGCCGTTGTTGGTGCAGAGCACGTCGTCCTCAATGCGCACGCCGATGCCGAGGTATTTCTCGGGAATGTCTTTCGTATCGGGCGCGATGTAAATTCCGGGCTCAACTGTCATCACTACTCCGGGCTCGAGCGCGCGTGATTCGGTTCCGTAGTAATAACGCCCAACGTCGTGTACGTCGATGCCGAGCATGTGCCCGAGGCCATGCATGTAAAACTGCTCGTGCTTCTTTTCCTTGATCAGCTCCTCAACTTTGCCCTGCAGCAACCCAAGCTCAACCATGCCTTCCGTCAGGATCTCGATCGAGCGCTGTTTCAACTGATCGTGCGTGGTTCCGGGTCGCACCATCTCCACACACGCCATTTGCGCTTTCAATACGAGGTCGTAGATATCGCGCTGAGCCTTCGTGTAACGGCCATTGATCGGAAACGTGCGCGTGATGTCGGATGCGTAGCCTTTGTACTCGGCGCCCGCGTCAACCAGCAGCAACTCACCATCGCGCAGTTCGCCGTCGTTGTTGATGTAATGAAGCACAGTTGCATTTGGACCAGCACCAACGATCGACGTGTACGCCGGACCTGACGCGCCGTGCCTGCGAAAGACTTGTTCGATCAATGCTTCGATCTGATACTCCTGCATTCCAGGCTTCGCGGCCTTCATCGCTTCGCAATGAGCTTCGGCAGCAATGTCAGCAGCCTGCTGCATGATCTCGATCTCAGCGGCGCTCTTAAACACCCGCAGCTCGTGAACGATCGTCGCCGGATCGACGATCGTTTGCGGCGGATGGATCGGCTTCCGATTCAAACTCCGCATGCGCGCGATCTCGTTGACGATCGTGTTGTCGAGGTCATGGTCCATCCCGAGGCGGTAGTAAAGCACTTCGGCGCCATCGAGAAAGTCAGCCAGCTTTGATTCAAACTCCGCGGTCGGAAAAGCCTCGTCAGCACCAAAGTCACTCTTCGCGCCGTCGACACCCGCGCGACGCCCGTCCCAGATCTCTCGCTCCGGATCTCTCGGCCGCACAAACAACGTGTATTTCGTGTCGGCTTCCGGCTTGATGACCGCCAAGGCGTCGGGCTCTTCAAAGCCGGTCAGGTAGAAAAAATCTGAGTCCTGACGAAACCGATAGTGCGTGTCGTTCGAGCGCCGGGTGTCGTGTGCACCGGGAATAATGGCCACTGACTTTGGAGCCATGCGCCGCATAAACTCCTTGAGCTGGGATCTGATCATTAAAACTTCTCCTCGGTTGATGGGTTATCCCGCATTGTACCTGACTGCGTACTGGATGGATAATCACCTACGCGATGAGCACGCAAACTCTTCCAGCATCACAAACAACCGAAATCATCTCTCACGATCCGTCGACCGGCGAGGAGATCGGGCGTGCGACGCTGATGGACGCAAGCCAGGTGACAGCGGCAGTTAACAGGGGCAGAGTTGCTCAACCTGCATGGGCCAGACTCTCCTACCGCGAACGAGCGCGCTTCGTACTGCGCGCGCGCGAGATCGTGTTGGACCAACTCGAGGACATCGCCAAACTGATTTCACGCGAAACAGGCAAACCAAAGAGCGAAGCAATCTCGATGGAGATTGTTCCCACACTCGATCTCATGCAGTACTTCGCACACAACACGCGCCGGCTACTCGATCGCCGCAAGATAGATCTCGGCCAGTACAACTTCATGGCGCGCTCGTCGTACATCGTCTACAAGCCGCTCGGAGTGGTTGGAATAATCTCGCCGTGGAATTTTCCCTGGGCCACACCGCTCGACGAGGTCGTGATGGCGCTGATGGCCGGCAACGCTGTGGTCGTCAAACCAAGTGAGTTTACGCCGCTCACGGCGTTGAAGATCGCTGACATCTTCAGGCAAGCAAAACTACCCGAAGGACTGCTCGAGATCGTTACCGGTGATGGTTCAACCGGCGCGGCACTTGTCGATGCTAGTGTTAACAAGATCATGTTCACGGGCAGCGTTAAGACCGGCAAACGTGTGGCCGAAGCGGCAGCAAAACATCTGACTCCGGTAGTGCTCGAGCTCGGCGGCAAAGATCCGATGGTGGTACTCGAAGACGCCGATCTCGAAAACGCCGCGCGCGCGGCGATCTGGGGCGCCTTTTGTAACTCCGGCCAGGCTTGCGCCTCGATTGAACGTTGTTACGTCCACGAATCGATCGCGGAAAAGTTTACCGATCTTGTTATCGCAGAAACTCGCCGTCTCAAACAAGACAAAGCTTCGACAGACGCAATCGATATCGGTGCGATGACGAACGAGCAGCAGCTACAGATCGTTGAGGATCACGTGAGTGATGCTGTTGAGCGCGGCGCGCAGGTGCGCGCGGGCGGTCATCGCCTCGACAACGGAGGTGGTTGGTTTCATCAACCAACAGTTATGACGAATGTGGACCACTCGATGAAGTTGATGCGTGATGAGACGTTTGGTCCTGTGCTGCCCATCATGACTTTCAAAACGGACGAAGAAGCGATTCGTCTCGCGAACGACAGTATCTATGGTCTAACAGCGAGCGTCTTCACGCGCAACATCGCTCGCGGCCGCCGTATCGCCGAGCAGATCGACGCCGGCACCGTGATGATCAACGAGGTCGTATACTCGCACGCAGTGGCGCAAACGCCCTGGGGCGGCGTAAAGCAGAGCGGTTACGGCCGCACGCATGGTCGTCTCGGACTGCTGGAAATGGTCTCGCCGCAACACATTCACGCCAACGCACTTCCGCGACTCTCGGACGTCTGGTGGTTCCCCTACACAAAGCAAGCAGGCGAGCTTTTTCGGGGGTTTGCAAGGCGGTTTACGACCGGCTCCGTGCTCAGTTCCTCACTGCTCTTACCTCAGATAATTCGGCGTTATCTGGAGCGGCGCGACTAATCGGCGTTTATACGTGTGTTACGGAGGCCGATAGTGTATACTCCCGACCTCCCACGTTACTAGCGCAATCCGTAGCTCCCACAGCCCTGATAAAT